>QLAH01000046.1_pt1 | contig 140301 bp, 127 predicted proteins | sample 4693081 | NCBI WGS metagenome assembly QLAH01 (sample SAMN09425401, study PRJNA476045) | Lake water metagenome, whole genome shotgun sequencing project.
CCCGACCCAGGGGCCCCGTCGCTTACGCGTCGCCCTGGGTCCCGCCCCCGGCCGGCGCTGAGCCTGCGACGGCAGCTGTTTGCCAGCCCCAGCTGATTGTCACCATGAATTCAGGGAGGCGGAGGGACACTCGCCGGCCCGGGGCGGAGTCCCGTGGGAGCACAAGTTCGCTCCTTGTTGCTCTTTTTCATTCCACGGGATGAGGGCGCGGCTCGGGCCGGGTCGGCGAGCGGCCTTTTCTCGGAGAAAGCTTGATCAGTCCCCAGACGTTCGAGATTTGCCCTCGGGAGAGATCGCCATCGACTTCCGCCGAGTGAGCGACTTTATGAACTCGACCTTCCGAAACCGTAGCGCAGACCAGTCCTCGTCAATTGCCACTTGTCGCACCGGTTCCCAGCCCATCTGACCAAAGCTCGCCCACCCGGTGTCCCGATTGAATTCGCACTGGAGTCGCTTGGAACTCTGCTTCGGGTAAGCAACCCAAAAGATGGCGTCCCCTTCCGCAAGGGGCAGGGCCCCGGCGGCCAAAGAATCCAGCCCCGCCTGGGTCTGGACGAACGCGATCAAGAACTGCCAATTCGAATCAACCTCCGTCCGAAGGACCTCACCTTCGGGAAGGTCTCCGAGGTCAAGATGCTCTGGCTGGTTGAGAACAATAGGTCCACCCCCAGCCACGAGGTTGAGTTTTTTCCACACCGATACGCTCGTCACTTCGGAGGAATCTACCCCGGGCCAAGTCCGGCCCGGGGTAGGACACGGCCGCTTACTTCTGAGCCGAAGTCGACGGCGAACCAGTCGGCTTTGGAGCCTCCCCATTCACTAGGGCCTGACCCAGGGCGTTGAGGTTGCCCCCACCCTTCAGACCCACCTCTTCCATCAGGGCATCGACGAGCGGTGCCTGGCTGCGATATCGAAGCGCCGAACTCACCAACTGGTCGGCCAGGCTGCCGGATTGGCCATCCCCGCCACCCGAGCCGTTTGAGCCACCGCCCAGGCCTTCGACCTGGATGATCTTGATACCTTCGATCTGCTCCATCGGCTTGACGCTTTCGCGGATAATGCTGGGCAAGTTCTCGACGATGACCTGCTTGAGCCGGGCCTCGATTAGGTTGACGTTGAGCAGGTTCTCGGCCTCGTTCAGCTCGCGCTTACCCTTGGCATCGACCTCATAAGCCCGCTCTCGAGCCTCTGCGGCCAACCGTTCGGCATCGGCCTGGGCCTGGGCCGCGATGCGAGCTCGATTGGCCTCGGCAGTGGCCGCCGTCTCGATCGCCTGGGCCCGGTCGATGCTCGCCTTCTTCTCCGCTTCCGCTGCGACCGTGATCTTGATGGCCTCACGCTCGGCTTCTTCGGCGGCCTGCACCAACTCGATCGACTTACGCCGTTCGGCGGCTTCGATTTCTCGGGCCGTCAGAACCTTTTCTTCCGACCGGACGGCCTCGGCCAGGGCGAGGTTCGCAGCTGCTTCGGCCTCACTCTTTTCCCGGCTCTTTTCGGCGATCGCCACCGCCTTGTCTTGCTCGGCGAGTTCGATCAACTTCAGCTTTTGGATCTCGGCGTTCTCGATGTCTCGTTTCTTGGCCACCTCTTGTTCGGCGATCTTCTTCTCGAGTTCGATCCGCTGGGTTTCGATGGCCTGGCGAGTGACTTGCTCGGTCAGGGCGATCTTCTGCTGGGCTTCGATCTCGGCCTGCTTGGCCTCTTGGGCGCGCAGAGCTTGCACCTGGGCAATCTCGGCGGCTTGAGCGGCTTTGCGGGTCGTCACCTCGCGCTCTTGCTCCATCCGCGCGTATTCTTGCTCCCGGACCAGTTCCAGCGATTGCTTCTCGGCTTCCAAGTTCTTCAGCTGGATGGCGACCCGGGTGTTCTGCTCGATGTCGTTGCGCTCTTTGCGCTTGGCCTCGATGATCTCGGTCAGCTTGGCCAGACCTTGGGCGTCGAAGGCGTTTTGAGGATTGAGAAAGTCTTGACTCGTTTGGTCGAGCGCCGTCAGCGAGACCGATTCCAGCTCAAGACCGTTCTTGAGAATATCCTCAGAAACCGTGGTCTGAACCCGCTGGACGAACTCGACTCGCTTTTCGTGAAGCTCTTCCATCGACATCTCGGCCGCCACTGAGCGCAGGGCATCGACAAACTTTCCTTCGACGAGGTCCTTGAGCTGCTCCGGTTGCATCGTCCGCGCGCCGAGGGTTTGGGCTGCGTCCGCGATGGCCTCTTCGGTGGGCTTAACCCGAACGAAGAACTCGGCCATCACGTCGACCCGCATCCGGTCGCGAGTGATCAATCCGGCTTCATTGCTCCGGGCGATCCCCAGCCGCATGGTGTTCATGTTCACCTCGATCGTTTCCTGAATCACAGGAAGGATCACGGCGCCGCCATTCAGAACAACCTTTTGCCCGCCGAAGCCGGTCCGAACAAAGGCTCGCTCCTTGCTCGCCCGCTTGTACAGCCGCGAGATGATCAAAAGGATGGTGGCGAGCGTGATCAGGATCACCGCCGCCGGGACCAAGTAGGCGAGCAATCTGCCCCCCTCACCGGCCAACTGTGCCAACAACAGAGTTTCAGCGTTCATTGATTTTCACTTAACGTATAAAGATCATCGAGGGTTGCGCCCACGACCAGATATTTCGGTCCCTGTCGCTCCAATAGAACCACCTCTTGCCCGCGGCTAAACTCTTCCCCGCTGCGCAGGGGTTCGACCAAAACGTAGTGGGTCGCGCCGTGCTCGTCGGTCAGCTTGGCCTGCGCGGGCAAACCCTTTCGGGCCGTTCCTTCGGCGATCACCGCGATGCGGGTCACCAGGCTTTCCGCCGAGATGGCTTCGGTTTCCACTTTCAGGTTCGCCTTCTTTGCGAGTTTTCCTGCCAAACGGCCAACCAAGAGCGCCAAGCCGAGTGCCACCACCAAGGCGATCCAGCCGGGCAGGAAGGAGCCTCTCGCTTGATACGCCGCAATCTGAAGGCAGTATCCCGCGACGAAGAAGCTCCCGCAAAAGAGGGTCGCGTAGACGCTGAGTGGCATCGAGGACGCCCCCAGGAATTCCAGTGGCCCCTCGGCTGCATCGGCGTCCAAGTCGACATCCGCCTCGGGCCCGGCAAAGGCCCCGAACACCGAGCCCAAAACCACGAGAATCGAGAGCACACACAGCAAAACCAACGCCCAGATGAACGGGGCGTTGGCTTGGGCAGAAAAGAACTCGCGAATAAGCACGGCAGCGTCATAAAGCTTACGCTAAATTGCCGTGCGGGTTGCAATCAAAGGGACAAGATTTAGGCCTTGCGCCGCCGCCCCAAAGCCGCGAGCCCCAGCCCCAAGACCGCCAATGACATCGGCTCCGGCACGGGCTGCCGAGGGGTCCCGCCCGAGAAGTTCGGCCACCAGCTGAATCCGTCCCAGCTGTTGTTGGCCAGAACCCGAGTGTCGAAGCCCTCATTGGCAAAGGCCCAACCCGGATAGGTGTTTCCGGACCCGTTGTAGTAAGCCCAGAAACCGTCCGTGAACCACCCTTCCGCATAGCGATCGCTGGCTTTTTCGAACCCATTGCCGTTGAAGTCATAACCGATCCCGAAGACCGCGGTATAGCTCACGTTGGGCACCAATTCGCGATAGAGCTTTGGATCGGAGGCCAGAACCGCGTCGAACATATCCTTTCCGGTCTTCACTCCGTCCCAGCGGAATCCGTAGACCCTGATCTCTTCGACCGGGCCAAGATTCCAGTCGATCACGAGGGCCGACTGGTTTGCACCCGACCCGATCCAGGTGCTGATTTCCGAAAAAGTGAAGGCATGGCTGGCAGCCGGCAAGGCGATGATTGCAATGAGAAGGTTTTTCATGGTTTATCTCCTTTAATGGGAAGGTTGCCGACGGGGCGAAGGCGCCCGGATCGGATTCTGGACTCGAAAGCTGGCAAGACCCGAGAAATGGCATCCACTTCTCCCCCGCCGCCTTCGATCTTTATGAAGCGGATCCACCGGAATCCCGATGGAGCCAGGTCTAAAGCGGTTCCTCCGGCCGAGCCCTGCAGTGAGGCGATGGCTTCGGCAAGGGTTTTGCCCGTCCAACCCGCGCGGGTCACGGCGGGCGGTATGGGCAAGTGAAAGTTGCTGCGGGGTCCCCAGGTGCGACTCACCGGGTTCCATCGGTCGGCCTGAGTCGGAGCAAAGCCATCCGCCCCTTGGTTCAGGCTGAGGGGGTAGCCGTACCAGGTCAGTCCATCGGGACTGACGCTGACCCGCATCGGCTCAAAGAAATCGGGACCGCCGGTCACGGTGACTTGGTCGGCGAGCGTGGTGGCGGCAAACTGCTGGCTCAGGCCCACGAACCCATTCCCAAAGATGATGAAGTCTCGGCCATAGGGATTCTTGGGGTCGTCTTGGACGGGCGGCTCGAACTCAACGGTGATCTGCCCTCCAGTTGGGATGGTTGTGACGACCGGGAGTCCGGATGGCTCACTCCCGAAGGCACCGAATCCCAGGCTCAACCGGATCCCCGCGCTGGCCGTGGTCGGGGGGCCCAACACTGAGAGTGGATTGCTGTAGAACCCGGCTCCTAACCCCGAGCTAGAGACCACCCTGGCGGGAAAGTTCGGACTCGCCCAAGCCCCCAGACAACAGACAAACGAGAGGACCCCAAGGGCCATCCGTCGTCTGCCGCTCCGGCCCAAGGCCACTCCCTCGGCCCCCGCAAGTCGGGGGCCTCTGCCCCGGAGCGGCAGAATCCGCCCCCCCAATCTAGTCGAGATCATAATCCCCTTCCCCACCCGGAAGTCCGCCCGTCACCGAAGCCCCTCGGACCCGGCGAGCGTGACCATCCGCCCAAACCGTATTCGCGGCGCCGTGATGGCGAAAATGGACGGTCCCGGCCGAAAAGAGGGGGTCCGAGGGCGCCCGGAGGTAGTTACACGCCGCGATCGGATCCCCGAAACCAGCATCGGCAAAGGCCACCGTCCCGGCCGGATCCGCCACCGCCCCGAGCGCCGCGGGCAAGACCCCGAGAAAGGGATCGCCGCCCAGATAGGTCGTGTTGTAGGCATAGCCGGTGGTCGGTCGGCCCCAGCTCTCGCCCAAAAAGCTGGGGCAGCGGGTGAGTTGCCCGGTGCGCGTGTAGCGCCCCAAGAGCCCCAGTTGCCCACCCTCACCTCCGACGACGCTGACAAAGTCCCAGGCGGTCTCGGTGGTGAAATCGGGCGAATAGTAGAAGGCCGGTACCGCGACCTCATCGGAATCGCCGGCATAGAGATGAAAAGCGAGCCCGAGTTGCTTGAGGTTGCTCAGGCAGGCCGTACTCTGGGCCGAGGTCTTGGCTTGAGCGAAGACGGGCAGAAGAATGCTGGCCAAGATCGCCACGATGGCGACGACCACGAGGAGTTCCACAAGGGTGAAACCCCGAATACGTTGAACAGATTGACGAAAGGTATCCACAGGCAAATTCCCAGTTGGGGCCTTGTGGAGCTAAGAGAAGAAGGTCTGACCCCGGGTGAGGGTCAGGCGGTCTTCACCTATGCTCGTAGGCGGGACGACGATCAGTTTTTCTTATGTGAGGTAGGCATTCGGGCTCGGGGCGACTCCCCATACCGTTGCGGCACAGCGCCGGATTCTCACCGGACTTTCCCTATCGATCATCTCGCCACGATAGCGAGACCTCACGTCCTTCATTCTAGACGAGGGGCCAATTTTCCTGCAACCATCACCAGCCGGTAGACGTATTGTTAAGGGAACGTGGTGCCCGCAGGGGGAGCCAGTAGCCTGGCTGAGAGTTTCTCGACGCAAGAGAAAGACCCCTTGAACCTGATCTGGTTAGAACCAGCGGAGGAAATGCGGCAGTGGACGACGATCACCTCTACGAGCGTGAAACGGGTCGCTAGCCGAAACACAGCTGGCGACCCGTTCGCATTTCTGGAACCGAGATCGAACGCAAACATGAAGAAAGCATTCACGCTCATCGAGCTCCTCGTCGTCATCGCGATCATCGCCATCCTGGCCGCCATCCTCTTCCCCGTCTTTGCCCAAGCCAAAGAGAGCGCCAAGGGAACGACCGACCTCAGCAACGCCCGGCAGATCGGTCTCGCCATCAAGATGTATCTGGGCGACAACGACGACACCTATCCGATCTTTTATGCCTACAACAGTCGGCCCGCGGCCGGCCAACCGGGCCACAAGGGGATCGAGGTCCCTCTGCTGAGTTACAGCAAGAACAAGGAGATCTTCAAGAGTCCCTTCGACCAGGGCGGCCCCTACACCGACCAGGACGTCCCCGGGGCGAGGACCTACCACGCCGCCTATGGCAGCAGCTACCTCTTCACCCGGTGTCTCTTCACCGTGGTCCCGGGCGAAAGTTCGGTCAACAACGACACCACCGCATTCACCCGCGGGTGGACGGTAACCGAAACTTCCCTGCAAGACCCCAGCAACTCCCGACTGATCCGGCTGGAGATGATGCCGTTCTTTAAGGGCGAATGCGACCGTTATGGCTATGACTGCCCGACGCCCTACAACTACTATCGTGCCTGGAGCCCGCGCGGCGGTTCGGTGGTCATGAGCGACGGGTCCGCTCGGTTTGTCACCAGCGCCGGAGCCTTCGACCAACACTCCGTCCACCCCGAGGGCCACAAATCAGGAACAGTCAACCCCGCTAGCACCAGCGGCGCCCCGTATAACACGTGGTACTACGATTGTGGGGGTTAGGGGCTAGGGAGTAGGGGCTGGATCCTCGCTCATTGGTCGCCTGGGCGAGGCTGATCTCCTTGATCTTGGCAAGCAGGTCGGCGCGATGGGAGAGCAATAGGAGAGTTACCGACCTTTATCCTCTCCCAGCGGTCCCCCACTGCTCTTCCATCTTCCCACGACGACCACCAAACCACTAGCCCTTCAGGTAAGCCTCGCCCCGGGATTCCAAGGTCCTGGGGCCGCGATAGGGGATCACGGTGGTGACCCCGGGCTCTTGCATCGTGACCCCGAACCAGATCGGCGCGGCCTCGATCGTGAGGTTGTTGTGGGTGATGCAAAGGAACTGGGTCGAGCCATAGAACCCTCGCATCGCCTCCAAAAAGCGCTCGACGTTGCGGCCATCCAGCGGGGCGTCCACCTCGTCAAAGATCACCAGCGGACTCGGCTTAGCCTTCAGCAGGGCAAAGATGAGGGCCGACGCGGCCAGGGCGCGCTCGCCTCCGCTCAAAAGTTCTAGGCGCTTGCGAGTTTTGCCCGGCGGTTGCACCTCGATCTCGACCCCTGTTTCGAGGATGTTTTCCGGTTGGCTGAGCAGGAGCTTGCCTTCCCCTCCGCCGAAAAGCCGCTGGAAAATCGCCTCGAACTCAACCGAGACCTGGTCAAAGGTCTCCTTGAACTTCACGCTCGTGAGCTGGTCCAGCTCCTTCATCGCGGAATGGATCTGGGCCTCGCTCTCCAGCACGTCTTGGCGCTGGGCATCGAGTTCGGCGTGGCGCTCGGTCAGGCGGTCAAAGGCTTCGATCGCCCCGACGTTGACGTCTCCCATCCCTCGGATTTCCCGTCGCAGCTTGGGTACCAGCACGCTGGCCTCGGGGTCCACTTCGACCGTCTCGGCCATAGCCATGGCCGCCTCTTCGTCGATCTCGTAGGCCTCCAAAAGCCGCTCGCGGGCCGTGGCTCGGCGAGTCTCCAGCCGGGCCCGCTCCAGTTCGCTCCGGTGCATCAAGGCGCCGATGTCCTTGGTCTGGGCTTCAAGTTCTTTGGCCTGCTCGGACAGTTGGAAGTTGCTCTCCAACAATCCCTGCCGAGAGTGGGTGGCCTCGGCCAGGCGCTCGGCATGGAGAGCTTCTTGCTCCGTCGCCTCTGCTAGGGCCACTCGGAGCTGCTCGATCTCGGCCTGGGCTTTGGCTCGATCTTGAGCGATGAACTCCAGTCGCTTGGTCCGCCCCTGCCCGGCGCTCAGCTCAAGGTGTTGGCGGCGCTGGACCTCGGCCAATCGCAATTCCGCCGTTTGGACCCGGCCTTGGGCCTGGGCGGCTTGGGCGGTCGATTGTTCGATCAACGCCTGGATCGCGCCGAGTTCTTCGGTGATTCGTTGCCGATCCGCTTCGAGGGGCTCGATCGGCTCGGGTTCTGGGGGCGCTTCGAGCGAGGGCATCTGCGCGATCTCCTTTTCGGCTCGATCGCGGCCCTTCTCCAGTTGCGACCACTCCTCCTGCAAGCCCGTCATCCAGCGCCGCGCTTCGGATTCTGCTTGTTGGCGTTCTTTGAGCACCGCTTGCCCGGCCGCTAGGCGTTCCCGAACCTGTTCCTCTTGCTCAGCCAGTCGGACCTTTTGCTGCTCTTTGGCCTCCAGGGTGCGCACGATCTTCGCGAGTTCGGCCTCGATCGAGTCGAGTTCGGCCTTGCGTTGGACGATCCCCGAACCTTGGCGCGCAGCGACCCCGCCCGAGACCGCTCCGCTCGCGTGGACGATCTCGCCATCGAGGGTGACCAACTTGCTCCAGCCCCGAGTTTTGGCCAGAGCCAGGGCATCATCAATCGTCTCAACAATCAGCGTACGAGCCAGCAGGCTCTCGATGACCGGCCGGCAGAATGCGTCGCACCGCACCAAATCGGCGGCGATCCCAAGGACCCCACGGCGACCCAGAATCGAACCCAATTCAGGGTCATCTCGCCGCGGCCGCATCAGCGTCACCGGTTGGAACGTCGCTCGCCCCAGTCGGCGGCTCTTGAGGACCTCGATGGCCCGCTTGGCGTCGCGCTCGCTCGGAACGATAAGATCATGAACGGCCCCGCCCAGTGCGGTTTCGACCGCCAGAGCCAGATCAGGGTCGGCCTCCAGCGAGAGTCCCACCGCCTGGTAGAGGTCCTCCAGCTCGCCCGCCTCGACTAGGGCAAAGACGGCTCGGCTCCCCTGGCTGAGTCCTTCGTGGGCCTCCAGGGTCGCCTCTAAGCCCTTTCGGCGACCATCGAGCGAACCGCGCTCAATACTCAGTCGGCGGATCTCGTCATCCAGGGACCGCAGCTGCTCGCGGGCCTCCTCGACTTCCGTGTGATCCGACTCACTGGCTCCGCGGACCTCGGCGAGCGCTACTTCGGCCTCTTGCAAAGCGGTCGCCGCCTCGCGGAGGGCCAGCTCCAAGTCGGGGCGGGACTTTTCGATCCCGGCCAATTCGCGTTCGAGTTCACGGCGACGCCGAGAGAAGAGCTCTTTCTCGCTCTCCCATCTTTCCTTGAGCCGCAGCGCTTGCCGGGCCGCGTCGAGCCTAGCCTGGTTTTCTTTCAGCGCCCCTTGCAGCTCCAACCGGACGGCGGCCCGCTGGTTCGACTCCTGATCGAGCCCCGAGAGCGCCTCCCGCGCTGCCTCCAGCTCGGCTCCGGCCGACTCGAGGTCGGCTTGCAAGAGGGCAACCCGCTGGCCCTCGGCGTCTTGGTCCAAGTGGAGCGACGACTCCAGTTCATCGAGTCCTCGCAGCTTTTCTTCGGCGAGGGCGATCCCGCTCGCAGCCCGCTCGCGATCGGCAAGAGAGCGGCGCTGGAGATCGCGCAGGGCGTCCATCTTGCGCTCGGCGTCGGCGAGTTGCTCCCCAAGCTCCTCGATTTGGGCCTGAACATTGGTCAGTGCCTGGCCCAACTTGCCGCCTTGGGCCGTGCCATTGGCCAATCGGGCCTCGACTTCGCGCAACTGCACGGTCGCAGCCCGGAGCTCGTGGACCATGAGGGCCGACTCGATCTCGGCCAGCTGGGCGGTGAGCTGCTTGTACTCGCGCGCGATGGCGGCTTCTTCTTCGAGCGGACCGCGCTGGCGCTCGATTTCGCGCAAAATGTCCTCGACCCGTTCGAGGTGCTCCCGGGTCTGTTCCAGCCGACGGAGCGATTCCACCCGCTTGGCTCGGTAGCGCTGCACTCCGGCGGCCTCGTCGATCCAGGCGCGTCGCTCTTCGGCACTGGCCAGCAGGGCCGCGTCGATCTCCTTTTGGCCAACGATAGCGTAGCCCGCTTTGCCCAGTCCCGAGTCGGCCAGAAGGTCGTACAGGTCCTTCTGGCGGCAAGACTGCTTGTTGATCGAATACTCGCTCTCGCCGTCGCGGTTGATCCGCCGGGTGATCACGACCTCGGCCGCATCGATGGGCAGCGAGCCGTCCTCGTTATCAAAGTGGAGCGAAACCTCGGCATAACCCAGCGGCTTGCGGTGCTGAGAGCCGCCAAAGATGATGTCCTGCTGGTTGGCCGCGCGCAGGTTCCTCGGCTTGGGTTCGCCCAATCCCCAGAGAATCGCGTCGACGATGTTGCTCTTGCCGCAACCATTCGGCCCGACCACCGCGATCAGGTCGCCGTCGAGGTCGAATTCGGTCTTTTCTGCAAAGGTCTTAAAGCCAAAGATGCGAACGCGCTTGAGTCTCAGTCCAGGTTCCTCCGAAAGATCTCGGTGAACTCAAGACGTGGAACCTAGCGCTTTGGCCGCGCGAGTTCAAAGATTTCTGGCCCGCCGAGGTCGATGTACTCTTGCCCGCCCATCCGGCCGAGGGGGCGGAAGGCGGCGGCAACGATCTTTCCGTCGTTCCAAAGGGATTCCTCGACGTGGACATAGACCACCTCGCCGATCACGTAGTTGGTCCCATGCGGCCCGCTTCCGTGGCGGACGACCTGGTGGAGCTTGCATTCGAACGCAACCGGACTCTCCAAAACTCTCGGCGGGGCGACCACGACGCTGGGGGCAGCGGTGAATCCGCTGAGTGGCCACTCGTCCACTTCGCCGGGATAGTCGACCCCGGTCTGGTTCATCCCCTCGGCCATCGTGCGCACGAGGATATTGGCCACGAATTCGCCGGTGGCTTCGGTGTTGCGCAGGCTGTCTTTGTCCTCGCCGTTGCTTCGGTTGGCGGGGCAAAAGCAGAGGCTGGCGGGGTTCACACCTCCGATGATGAAGTAGCTGAACGGGGCCAGATTTCCCCGTCCCTCGGCGTTGAGGGTGCTGATGAACCCGATCGGACGCGGAGCGATGCTGGCCGACATGAGGTCATACAGAGAGCCGACGGGGACGTCTTGCGGGCGAAAGGACACTGAGCTCATGCACGGCACTCTACGTTTTTCGCTGGGATTTTTGCGCCCAACGGAGATCATTCACACAATCTTAACATCGAGGCTTTAGATTAAGGGGCGGTATGGCTGGGAAACGTTCTCGTTCGGCATTCACCTTGATCGAGCTTCTCGTGGTGATCGCGATCATCGCGATTCTCGCTGCGATCCTCTTCCCCGTGTTCGCCCAGGCGAAGAAGGCGGCGCTCGCTACGACCTGCAAGAGCAACCTTCGGCAATTCAGCATTGGGATGCTCCTCTACATCGGGGACCACGACGACAAGTTCCACAAAACGGCCGGTGTCCGAACCGAAGGAGCCTACGGCTACGGACCGCATGACAGTATCGACGGCTGGAATGAATGGCCGTTCCTCTACGCTCCCTATCTGAAGAACACGCAGATCTTCGTTTGCCCCACGGCTCCCAAGATCGATGAGCAAGACGGCAAGCCGGTTTCGGACTTTAAGGCCCGGAACTGGCGCTACAAGTACAACTACGGCTACAACTATTCCGGATTGACGCTCGACCAGAACACGCGGGGCAACAATGAACCACGCACCATGGGTGAAATTGAGGAAGTTGCCGAGATCTTCGCTTTCTTTGATTCAGGAGATCCTGCTGTTCGCCCGGCCCAAAACCAGATCGACAACACCTACATCGGCTTGCTAGAAGATTTGGACTTGAACTTCGGCAACTGTGCCCAGTACGATCCAATCCGCAACCGAAATTCGGGGCGAATTGCCCTGCGCCACGGCAAGCATGCCCACATGGTTTATGTCGATGGTCACGTCGGACGCGTGGGCTGGCAGAAGCTCTTGACTCGTAACGGAGCCAACCAAAAGCCATGGCTTTTTGACTATTGGCAAGATTGTGAGAACTCGAGCCGAACTGGCATCTGTCCTCCACCACAGGTCACTGGCAACTTCGCATGTTTCAAGCCGGAGTGGCTTCCCGACCTGTAATAAGTACTGGAATCGGGAGTAACCGGTTAAGGGTTGGTTAAGGGCTGGTTCTTCATAACCAGCCCTTAACCTTTTGGAGTGAACCTTCAACATGAGGGAATCTCACCAACCATGAAAAAGTTCTTGCTTGTAGCCTTACTCGGCATCGCCGGGGCGGCGTTCTCGAACACCATCTCTGACAATTTCGACACTCCGGCCACCCCGCTGACTGATGGTCGGGACGGTTGGACGCACAACTACGCGTGGCCAAGCGAAGGCTGGGCGAACTGGCCCCAAGGCGACCCGGCAAGCTGGGTGACGTGGGCTACCGACGGAACCGATAAGTACATCCAAGCCTATGACGTGGCCTCCGGATCCGCCGAATTCTTCGTCGCTCCTGACAAGTTCCGAGTCAACGGCGGAAACTTCCTCGGACTCACCAAGGCGAGCCTCGCATTCCGGTTCCGAGTCCTCGATCCGTTGGCCCCTGGAATCACGCAAACGGACTCGGGCGTCCGCATTTACCTCGTCAGCGGCACCAGCGCTATCAGCGTCGTCGTGAACCCCACGACCACAATCCCCGACTTCTACACCCGCAACGACTGGGGCAGCTTCACCGCCAACCTCCTCGATGCCGGCAACTTCTCGATCGTCTTCCTCAGCGGATCCACCCCGAAGACCCGAGATGAGATCCTCGCCAGCGTCGATCGCATCCTAATCGATGGTGAGATTCGAAGTGGACGAGAGCTTTGCGCCATCGACGACATCGTCCTGACCTACAACAGCGGAAGCGGCGACCAGACCGTTTCGTCGGACTTCAACACCGATCCCTCCGAAGATCCCCGAGCAGGCTGGATTCACAACCGAGCCGCTGAGGGTTACACCGGAACGGTGAACGGCGACGTCTTCACCCGAATCTTCCACGACTACGACGCATTCAGCGGCGGCTACATTCGACTCAACGAGTCTGCACTCGGATCGACCGACCTGTTCGTCGCTCCGAATCGCTACGTCGTCAACGGTGGAAACTTCGCTCGGATCGAGTCGGGTTCCTTTGGATTTGACATGACCCGTCTCTTCCCGGCATCCGTTACCGCCGCAAACCGACTTGGCGTCTATGTGCGACTCTATAGCGGTGCCAACTACGTCGAACGACGATGGGGCGCTGCCGATCTGGTGAACTTCTACGACAACCTGCTCGCGACCGAGACCCTCTCGGCCTCGATCCCCGATTCGACCTGGACCGCCGGTCCGACCAACCGACGGGTGAACGTGCAGGAAATCCTGGCCAGCGTCGATAACGTCGTCATCAGCGGCGATATCGTCAGCGGACGCGAAGTCAACGCCCTCGACAACATCAACTTCACGTACAACAACTATCCCAACGTCCTCCGAGGCACCATCGTCTTCGGCGGACTGGTCGGAGACACGCCGAAGGCTATCCAAGTCGAGTATCGACAAAACGGCAACGTGGTCCTCAGCACTGCCGCCAAGGTCGATTCGAACGGAGATTACGAAGTCGCTGCCCCGACCGCCGACGGTACCTACGACATCTCGGTGAAGACCAAGAGCTGGCTGCGACAAACCAAGTCGATGAGCATCGTCGGGGGAGAAGCTGCGAATGTGAACTTCGATCTCATCAACGGCGACGCGGATGCAGACAACGCGATCACGATCTTCGACTACATCGTCCTCAGCGAGTTCTTCGACCTCGACAATTCGGCCAGCAACTGGCTGACGATCGGGACCAGCGGCTACGCACCGGATGAGGCCGACTTCGACCGCGACGGCGCCGTCACGATCTTCGACTACATCATCCTTTCGGATAACTTCGACCTCACCGGCGACGAGTGATCGTCACCGACTGAAAAGAAGAGGGCGCGGTCCAAAATCCTGGACCGCGCCCCGTTTTTAATTTGGAACGTGATTTAGTTGATCTGAATCAGCTCGTAGGCTTCGATCAAGTCGCCTTCCTTGAAGTCGATCCATCCATCGAACTGGATTCCGCAGTCCTGACCGGCGATCATCTCGCGGACGTCCTGCTTCACGTTCTTCAGCGAATCGATCTTTCCTTCCCAGGCGAGCTCACGATTCCGCTTGACACGGCACATGGCGCCCCGCAGGACCTTGCCATCGGTGACGTGGCAACCGGCCACCTTTCCGACCTTGGTGAGGTTGAAGACCACTCGGATCTCGACCGTACCGAGGTACTGCTCTTCGAACTTCGGAGCGAGCATTCCCTTGACCGCGGCCTCGATGTCCTCGATCAACTCATAGATGATGCTATAGGTCCGAATTTCGACCTTGGCTCGCTCGGCTTGGACCTTGGCGTTGGCCTCGGGCTTGGTGTTGAACCCGACTACGATGGCATCGGCTGCGCTGGCCAGTAGGATGTCGCTATCCGAGATCGGCCCAACGGCGCTGTGGATGACCTTGACGTCGACTTCCTCGTTCTGGACTTTTTCCAACAGTCCGCGCACGGCTTCGACGCTTCCCTGAACGTCGGCCTTCACGACCAGATTCAGGGTCTTGGTTTCGCCCGCGTTGAGCTGCGCTCGCAGGTCGCGGAGGGTGATTCGCTTGATCGGACCGGCCAGAGACTTTTCGCGGGCGATCATCGCGCGCTCGTCGGCGATCCCCCTGGCTTCTCGTTCGTCCGAGGCTGGCTCAACCTTGTCCCCTGCCATCGGCACATCGCTAAGTCCCAGGATTTCGACTGGCGTGCTGGGCCCGGCTTCCTTCAATCGCTCTCCGAGGTGGTCGGTCATGGCCCGGATCTTTCCGTAGGTCTGTCCCACCACGATGGCATCCCCGACCTTGAGGGTCCCGTTCTGGACCAAGATCGTGGCCACCGGGCCCCGGCCCTTGTCGACCTTGGCCTCAACCACCACGCCGCGCAACTCGCCCTTCGGGTTGGCCTTGAGCTCCAAGATCCCGGCTTGCAGGAGAATGACTTCGAGCAGATCGGGAACCCCCTCGCCGGTCAAGGCCGACACCTTGGCCACTTCGACATCCCCGCCATAAGCGACCGGGATGACGTTGTGCTCGGTGAGCTGCTGAAGGACCTTGTCCGGATTCGAGCCTGGCTTGTCGATCTTGTTGACGGCCACGATCATCGGCACTTCGGCATTCTTCACGTGGCTGATCGCTTCGATCGTCTGGGGCATGATCCCGTCATCGGCCGCGACCACGAGGATCGCGATATCGGTGACCTGCGCTCCGCGGGCCCGCATCGCGGTAAAGGCGGCGTGACCAGGGGTATCGAGGAAGGAGATTGTCCCCTCGGGGAGCTGTACTTGGTAGGCGCCAATGTGCTGGGTAATCCCGCCCGCTTCCTTCGCGGCCACGTTCGCCTTTCGAATGTAGTCGAGCAGCGAGGTCTTTCCGTGGTCAACGTGACCCAAAATGGTGACCACCGGGGGACGAATCTGGTCGCCTTCGGGGGCTTTCACAACGGCCTTCTTGGCCACGGGCGCAGCTGGCTTGGCGGCCGAACCCCAGGCGATTTTGTAGCCATAGGCTTCGGCGATCTTTTCGGCGATGTCGTCCTTCAGGCTAGTCGTCAAGGTTGCCATCACCTTCATCTTGGTAACGAGCAATTTTTGGATCTCGGGTTGAGCCACACCCATCGCCGTAGCCAGGTCTCGCGGCGTCACTCCCGATACCAGACGCAGGGTTTTCTCGTCCCCGGCCTCGCCCAGAGCTTCGGTCAGGAGATCCAGAATGTCCTGATCGGCATCAAAGGCTTTCCCGTCGTGGTCCACCCCGAGGTCCTCCAAGACCTGAATAACTTTTGCGGGGGCGACTCCGCGATCCTTGGCGAACGCGGCAATTTGAACTTGCATAGTGTTGATACTCACCTCGATGAATTCTCTAAGTAGTGCTGGATAAGGGCGACTTGGGGGGGCGTCACCGGACGACGAAAGACATACGAGAGCAGCTTGGGGTTCAGAGCCCGCGACCAGCACTCAGGAGAAAAGCAGAGCGAAGCCCCGCGGCCCAGGTTGGGCTGGGGAGGATCCGCCAGAAGGCCCGTGCGAACTCGCACCAACTCTCGTGAGGGTGCTTTGCGCTTACAGGCGATGCAGGTCCGAATCGGAAAGAGCTTGGCTGAGGACACGCATCACTCCTTGCCCTCTCCGACGGCACTCTTGCGCGCGGCCGCTTCTTCGCTGGCCTGCGACTCACTACGAATATCGATCTTCCACTCGGTCAATCGAGCGGCGAGGCGGACGTTTTGGCCGCCCTTCCCGATGGCCAGCGAGAGTTGTCCGTCCGGGACCACCACAAAAGCGCTCTTCTCATCGACGTTCAACTTGATGTTGTTGACCTTCGCCGGGCTAAGCGCGTTCATGATGTAGGTTCGGGGGTCATCGCTATAGGGCACGATGTCCACCTTTTCGTCATAAAGCTCATCGACGATCGTCTGGACGCGCGAGCCGCGAGGGCCCACACAGGCTCCGACGGCGTCCACCCGCTCATCCGTGCTCATGACCGAGATCTTGCTCCGCTGGCCAGGTTCTCGGGCCACCGACTTGATCACGACCAATCCATCTTGGATTTCGGGGACTTCCAGTTCAAACAGCTTGCGAAGCAGGTTGGGGTGGCTCCGGCTGACGATGACCTTGAGCCCTCGGCGCGAATCGTCGACGCGCAGAACGTAGAGGCGCAGTCGGTCGTTGGGCTTATAGGGCTCGGTCGGGACTTGCTCCCACTTCGGAAGTTCGGCCTCGACACGGTTGACCTGGACAAGCACAACGCCATCCTCTTTGCGCTGGACCGTTCCGCTGACGAGATCGTTCAGCTTCGCAGCGAAAGTGTCGTGGATGCGCCGGTTTTCTGCTTCCCGCAGCTTTTGGGTCAAAACTTGCTTGGCGGTCTGCGCCGCGATCCGGCCAAATCGGTTGGGATCGACCTTGACTTCGATCATGTCACCAACTTCAATCTCAGGATTTCGCTTGCGGGCTTCGGTGAGACTGATCTGGAGACTTGAGTCCATCACCTCGCCGACGACCTCCTTCTGGAGGGTCGCCTCCCAGCCCTTCTTGGCATCGAGGTTGACGCTGACCTCGCCGGTCGTCCCAACATACTTTTTGTAGGCGATGGCGAGAGCTTCTTCCAGTTCACGGACCAGCTCCTCTACAGGGATATCGCGCTCTTGAGCGATCTGATTCAGCTGCTGCAAAATGTCCATCGGTCCGTCCTCCTTGATCCTACAGGGCGAGGGGTATAAAAAAAGACGGCCCGAGCCGCCTTGTTCTTAGGCCTCGCTGTATGTCTAGTGGAAGTATAGCATAACTGCCGGTGGGTCGGCAACAAACAGAGGCCCCGGCACGATGACCGGGGCTCGTTCTCTCTCTCGGTTGTGATGAGGTTGAAAGGCGATTCGAAAAATTAGCCTCGGCCGCCGCCGCCACCAGGTCGCTTATTGCCACCCTCTTTTTTGCGCTTCTCGGCCATCTCTTTGCGCATCTTCTGAAGCTGCTCCCACTGGGCCGGGGTCAGGATCTTCTTGAGACCGTCTTGGTGGGCCTTCATGACGCCCTGCATGGCTTCTCGTCGCTGACCTTCGGGCTTGCTTTGGAGTCCCTTCAGGGCTTCGGCCGTCTTGGCGTTCAGGGCCTTTACCGCCGACTTTTGGGCATCGGTCAAGTTCAGCTTGGCCAGCATTTCTTCTTGGGCCTTCATCATGCCGCCCCGTCCGCCGCCTTGTCCGGCTCGCGGTCCGCCGTTTCGGGGGCCGGGATCTTGGGCCAGTGCGGGGGCCACGAGACCAGCGGCCATTACGATCATCACCAACAGGTTTACAACTTTCTTCATCTTGGCTTCACCTCAGTTTTGGGTTCAAAGATCCAAGACGTTTGCCGCGCTCGGTTGTTCACTGAGACTCGAAGGTTCCCGACAAAAACGCCTCAGCGCGGGCCTTTTCGACCAATTCCTCGATCGCATCCCGCCGCGCCTTCCGGAATTCTTCGGGGGCTCCAAAGAACGTCAAGCGACCGGCCTCCAAAAAGGCAACCCGATCCGCGACTCGCATCACGCTGGTCAGATCATGGCTGACCACCACGCTGGTCACCCCGAGTTCTCGTCGGGTGTCGACGATCAGTTGGTCGATGGAATAGGCCGTCACCGGGTCGAGGCCGCTGGTCGGCTCGTCGTAGAGGACGATATCGGGGGTCATGGCCAGCGCCCGCGCCAGCCCCACCCGCTTCCGCATTCCCCCGCTGAGTTCGCTGGGCAGCTTCTTTTCGGCCCCTTCGAGGTGGACCAGGCGGAGCAGCCGCTCTGTAGTCTCGCGAATCTGGGCAGAATTCGATCCTCGTTTGCGGCGCAGCCCAAAGGCAATGTTTTCCTCGACGTTCAGGTAGTCGAACAGGGCCGCATACTGAAAGACGAACCCGAGGCGCTCTCGCGCCCGCTCCGGTTCCTTTCGGACGTCGATTCCACCAACCTCCACCGCTCCGGAGGTCGGAATCAGGAGTCCACTCAAACAACGCAGCAGGGTGGTCTTTCCTCCCCCGCTCGCCCCCATGACGACCAGAATCTGGCCTTCTTCAACCGTAAAGCTGACATCCTCCAGCACACGGCGACCATCAAACTCGTGGCTCAGGCCCTCGACTCGGATCGCAACCGCCGGAGATTCCGCCGTCATGCCAAACTCGGCCCGGCTTTGGCCCGGGCCAAACTCGCCCGCTCGATCGCGGCCGGATCCACCGCCCTCTCGAAGGATCGGAACCCGGCGAGTCGGAACCCGTGCTTCTCGGCGAGGCGCTGAGTCTCGACGACCTGCTCCACGCTGACATCCTTGCCGAGTGTAAAGCTCTCGGCTCTGTCTTCAAGCGCCAACATCATCGTCTCGCTCATACAGGCATAGGCTGTCTTCGGAGGAAAACCAAAGTGAATTCCGAAGTCCACATTCCCCGGCACAGCCACCACTCCCCCCTCGATCACGAGGACATCGGGCCGCTCCTTAGCCACACGCACGCTCACGTCCCTCGGCCGGGCGACATCACAGACGATGGCGCCGGGGCGCAGATGCTCGGGCATGATCACGTCCACGTCGCTACTGGTCACAGTGATCACCACGTCGGCCTGCAGAAGGTCGGTCACGTGCGTCGTGGCCTGGGCCCGAGGAATCTCGGCCGCGAGTTGCTCGGTCCGAGCTTGGTCGCGGCCGACGACGATGGTCCGGGCAAAGTCGGGGGCCAAGACGCGGGCGCAGGTCTTGCCGATGCTGCCTGTCGCTCCCACAACCGCGAGCACGGCCTGACTTCGCGGGACCCCCACGAGATCGCAGGCCTGCAAGGTGCCTTCGATAGCCGTCGCAACCGTGTAGCTGTTGCCCGTGGTGACCGGGATGGGGCTCCGCTTGGCGATCGTGATGCCACCATCTCCGACAACGCTGGTGAAGGCCCCGAGTCCGATGAGCTTCGCGCCCTCTTGGGCCGCGAGTTCGCAGCACTGCACGATCCGCTCATAGACGGCCTCGAGCGGCATCTTCTCCGTCATCATGGCGGGGGTGAGCGGACACCCGACAAAGAGGCCCTCGGTCTTGGCCCCGGTAATCGACTCCACACCGGTCACTCGGCTGACGACCATCGGCTTCTTGTGCCGCAAAAAGGCCTCAATCCAAGAGTCGGGAAAGTACTTGGCAATGGGGTACTTCCGCGCCGCGTCCTTGGGCGTGATGGGATGAACGACAAAAGCGAATCGGGTCAAGGCGACAATCTACTCCGTCTAACCCCCGCAAGATACCCGGCCGCGGGACCCCGAAATGCAAAAGAACCCCCCGAAGCCAGGTGGCCTCAGGGGGTTCAGGGGAAAGGGCATCAGTTGAAGAAGCCGACCGAGCGGGCCAAGCGGGCATCATCCCCGCCGCCACCCAGTTCATCCAGATCCTTCAGGTTGAACTCCTTGTTCTCTGCATCTTCGACCGAAACCTTGAGACACAGCGAGCGAAGTTCGTTCACCAGGATCTTAAACGATTCGGGGATGCCAGGTTCGGCGATGTTCTCACCCTTCACAATCGCTTCGTAGGCCTTCACCCGTCCCATCACGTCGTCCGACTTGATGGTCAAGAGTTCTTGCAAGGTGTAGGCCGCGCCATAAGCCTCAAGGGCCCAGACTTCCATTTCACCGAAGCGCTGACCACCGAACTGTGCCTTACCACCCAGCGGTTGCTGCGTGACCAGGGAGTAGGGGCCAATCGAGCGGGCGTGGATCTTTTCGTCGGCAAGGTGCTCCAGCTTCAGGATGTACATCACCCCAACCGTGATCGGGTTGGGTAGCACGTCTCCGGTGAGGCCATCGCGGACGATCGACTTACACGACTTCGGATCCAGTCCAGCCCGGGTGAAGACGTTCTCTTGGATGCGTTCCAAGATTCCTGCATACACCTCGTCGCTGGCCTGATAGACCGGCTCCTCGTCTTCAAATTCGACTGGCTCAAAGCTGTCGAAATCCAGATTCAGAAGCTCTTCTGTGCTCTTGACCGGTGGGCCAGCCACGATCCGGCTGACTTCTTCGAGTCGGATTTGACCGAGGGTTCGAAGCTTCGCCTCGACCTTGGCCATCATGTCGTCGATCAAGTCATCCTTTTCGAAGCTCACTTCGAGATCGAGTTCCGAGCGGACAAAGTTCTCCAGAGATTTGCGTCGGAAGTGGGCCGCCAGAGCGTCCACCTCGGCAAGGATCTCCTTCTCACTGGCCCCTTCGAAGGCCGGGCACTCGTACCGAAGTCCGAGATTGCGACCAACGTAGCCAAGGTGAGTTTCGAGGATCTGGCCGATGTTCATCCGGCTCGGAACCCCGAGCGGATTGAGAACGACGTCGACCGGGGTCCCGTCCATCAACATCGGCATGTCTTCAACCGGCATGACCCGGCTGATGACGCCCTTGTTTCCGTGGCGTCCGGCCATCTTGTCTCCGACCATCAGCTTTCGCTTTTGGGCGATGTAGACCTGAACGGTCATGTTGGTTCCCGCCGGGAGTTCATCTCCGGGGATCTGGACCAGCATGCGCTCTTCGTCGAGAAACTCGTCGGTGTAGAGATTCTCCCGCTTCTTGCTTTCGTTATAGATCTTTCCGCTGATCGGTTCTTTGTACTTATAGCGGCTGTAGACCTTGACGTCGACGACGGTTCCCTTTTCGCCGTGCGGCAATCGGAGCGACACGTCGCGGGTCTCTTCGGCTTTCTTTCCAAAGATCGCGATGATCAACCGCTCTTCAGCGGTCATTTCGGTCTGGCCCTTCGGGGCAACCTTTCCGACCAGGATGTCCTCCGGTCGAACTTCGGCACCCACGCGGATGATCCCGTTTTCATCGAGGTCCTTCAGCGCGTCTTCGCCAACGTTCGGGATGTCCCGGGTGATTTCTTCCGGTCCGAGCTTGGTGTCGACAGCCTCGATCTCGTGGCGCTCGATGTGGATCGACGTATAAACATCGTCCTTCACGAGGCGCTCGCTGATCAGGATGGCGTCTTCGTAGTTGTAACCGCCCCAGGGCATAAAGGCCACCAGAACGTTCTTTCCGAGCGCCAAGCGGGCGTTGTCGCAGGTCGGGCCATCGGCCAGGGGATCGCCTTGCAGAACCCGTTGACCCGGCCAGACCACCGGTCGGTGGGTGAAACAGGTCGACTTGTTGCTCTGCACCAGGTGCATGAGTTCGTAGCGATCGAGCTCGCCGGTGTCGGTTCGGACGGTCAATTCAAGGCTCGTCACCTTCTCGACCACCCCACTCCGGCGGGCAACGATTCCGGCGCCCGAGTCGACGGCTGCCGTTCGTTCGTATCCGGTACCGACGATCGGAGCATCACTGCGCAAACAGGGCACGCCCTGCCGTTGCATGTTCGCGCCCATCAGAGCGCGGTTGGCGTCGTCGTTTTCCAAGAACGGGATCAGAGCGGTCGCAACCGAAATGATCTGTACCGGCGAAACGTCGACCAGTTCGACCTTCTCTCTGGGAACGATCGGGTAGCTCGCGCCTCCAAATTCCTTATCTCCACCCGGACAGCGCACCTGGACCTTTTCGCTGGCGATCAGCCCGGTCTCGTCGGTGGCAATGTCGGCCGGAGCGATCCGGTAGGTGTAGTCCTCTTGGGCCGTCAGGTAGATGATTTCTTCGGTGATGTAGCCATCGACCACCTTTCGGTACGGCGTCATGATGAAGCCGAACTCATCGACCCGAGCGTGGGTGGTGAGCTGGCTGATCAGACCGATGTTCGGACCTTCTGGGGTCTCGATCGGGCAGATCCGGCCGTAGTGCGAACGGTGGACGTCGCGGACTTCCAGCTTGGCGCTGGTTCGTTGTAGACCACCAGGTCCGAGGCTCGAGAGACGTCGCTTATTGGTCAGTTCGCTCAATGGGTTCGTTTGGTCCATGAACGTGCTGAGCTGGTTGCTGCTGAAGAAGCTCTTGATGCTGGCGCTGACGGGCTTGACGCTGAGGATGATCCCCGGCAACAGGTTGTCTTGGTCAGCACTGGTCATCCGTTCCCGGGCGACCTTTTCCATCCGGACAAAACCGAGTCTCAGCTGGCTCTGCAAGAGTTCGCCGACGCTTCGGACCCGCTTGTTGCGGAGGTCGTCAATGTCATCCCGCTCGGCATCCTTTGCCAGGTAGGGCTCCATTGCAACCATCATCGCCGCGAGGTCCTCGCTGGTCAGGTTCCGGACGTCCTGCGGCACGTCGATCTTCAGGCGCTTGTTCAAGAACCGGCGACCAACCTTTCCGAGGTCGTAGCGCTTGGCTTCGAAGAACTGGTTGTAGATCAACTGCTTGGCGGCATCTTCGGTCGCGGCTTCACCTGGGCGAAGACGCTTGAAGATGTCGAGCATCGCTTCCCGCATGGTCGTCGTCTTGTCGACTTCCAGGGTGGAATTGACCAGCTGAGGCACCTGGAGCAGATCCAAGGACTCAAATTCCATCGACTCGATTTTGCGAGCCGTGTCTTTGTCGATCACCTGCAGTCGGCCAATGATGACCTTGTCCCCTTCCTTGATATCCGCGAGCGGGCGCATCCCGGCCAGTTGCTCGTGGTTCGGCTTTTCGAGGGTGACTTCGGTGCCAAAGGCAAACAGAATTTCTTCATTGGTCCCGAGCGGAGTCTCGCTCAGAACTTCTTGATCCATCACCGATTCGGGAAGGGTCTTGAAGACGCTTCGGGTCAGGATGGTTCCGCGCTCGACCAAGACTTCGCCGGTCTCGGGATCGACGATCGGATCAGCCAGTTTTTTGCGCAGCGAATCCTTGACCAAGCGCCGGTTGCGGATCCGTCCACGGAGTCGCTCGGGGTTGCTGCTGTCAAAGAAGGCATGCAGAGCCTTGATCAACTGGGTCAGCGGAAGCTTCTTGGTCTGGCTGATCTGGGTATGAACAACCTGGTTCGAGTCCGATTCGAACTCCAGCCAGGGCCCTTCGGTCGGAATCACCCGTGCCGAGACCACCACCTGCATCGCCGAGTCCACCCCTTCTTCGAAGTAGAGGCCCGGAGATCGGCTCAGCTGCGAGACGATGACGCGCTCGCGGCCATTGATGATGAAGGTTCCCTTGTCAGTCATCAAGGGTAGGTCGCCGAGGTAGACCTCGGTCTCCATTTCTTCGCGATCCTTTCCGCCAAACCGCACCGTAGCCTTGATCGGGGCCTCAAAGGTCATATCCCGGTCACGGCACTCTTGGAGCGAGTACTTCGGTTCGCCCAAGTTGAAGTTGACGAACTCGATGTAGTTGGTTTGGGTGAAGTCCCAAATTGGACTAAAGGTCTTGAAGAGTTCCGGAAGACCTTCTTCCAGGAACCATTTGTAGCTGTTAAGTTGCAGTTCGATGAGGTTGGGGACTTCGAGGTAGCGGCCAATCCGCTTCGAAGTCGGCTGAATAACCTTCATTCAGGCCTCCGGGGGAAGTTACGCAGGGACAAGTAGCGCAAACTAGCAATATACCCGATGCGGCCACGTCCGCGTCAACAACCACCAACCCCCGCATAATAGAGAGATGCCCTACCAGGCCCCGCGTGGGACTCATGACATCCTCCCTAGCGAGATCTATCGCTGGCAAGCTGCTGAGCAAGCCTTTTTGCGCCTCGTCACGCAGTACGGCTACCGAGAGATCCGGACCCCAATCTTCGAGGACACCGACCTCTTCGTGCGCACGAGCGGGGATACCAGCGAGGTTGTCACCAAGCAGATGTATAGCTTTAAGGATAAGGGCGATCGTGACCTCACCCTGAAGCCCGAGGGCACTGCCCCAGTCATGCGTGCCTACCTCGAACACCGGCTCGCGGGCGATGGGCAACCCGTCCGGCTATGCTACGTCGCCACGCCGGTCTTTCGCTATGAGCGGCCCCAAAAAGGCCGTTACCGACAACACCACCAACTCGGATGCGAGCTTATTGGAGTCGCGAGTCCCGAGGCTGATGCCGAGATCATCGAGATCGCCGTTCGCACCTATCAGGCCCTTGGCATCGGCTCGCTCCAGGTCAAGCTCAATTCGATCGGACGCGCCGCCACCCGAGAGGCTTACCGCGAGGCCCTGCTCGCCCACGCTCAACCCGTCCTGAAGGACATGGACCCCGAGGACCGAGCCCGGGCCGAGCGCAATCCGCTCCGCATGCTCGATAGCAAGGACCCGGTCATGATCGAGGCCCTCCAAGACGCCCCGAAGGTCCTCGATTATTTGGAGCCCGAATCGAAATCGGCATTCGACTCCCTCTGTGCGATCCTCACCGAAGCCGAAATCCCGTTTGTGATCTCGCCAGAGATCGTTCGGGGCTTGGACTATTACACCGACACCGTCTTCGAGGTTCACTCCACCGCTCTCGGAGCCCAGACTGCTCTCTGCGGCGGCGGTCGCTATGATGGACTTTTGAAGGCCCTCGGCGGCCCCTCCACCCCCAGTGTCGGCTTTGGAATGGGCTTGGAGCGGGCGCTCTTGGTGCAAGAAAGTCAGGGTTCCTTACCAACCGAACCCCATGTTGCCGCTTTCTTGATCGCGGCTGATGATGCCGGCCGAGCCCGCCTTCGGACCCTCGCCGCCGAACTCCGGACCGCGGGGCTCTCCGCCACCTACGACATGGACGGACGGAGCCTCAAGGCTCAGATCAAGCTTGCCGACCGGATTGGAGCGAAGTTTGCCGTTATCATGGGTGAACAGGAAATCAACGATCGAACAGCCACTGTGAAGGAACTTTCATCTGGTGCCCAAACGGTTGTTGCCCAATCGGACCTGGCCAAACATCTCGCCCAGGAGGCAAGTTGAAAGGTCTCGGCTTGGTTTTGCTCGGAGTCACGACGCTGGGCTGGGCTCAAACCCCGGACTTCAGCCTCCGAATTGACCTGCGGCTCCACTACACCACCGAGTCGGGGGGTGGAGCTAAGCTACGTTGGTACGATCCCATGGGTCGCCATAGCGTCGTGGGCTTCGGGTTGAACCTAGAGCCAGGCTATTACCTTTTGGTCACCGAACGACTTCAGAAGGTCGCCGGGGATATCGACCGCGAGCAGATTGACGAAGCCTACGTCGAAGAACCGGGGCGCTGGAGGCTGGGGCGGCAGTACCTTCCATTCGGAGACCGAACCATTCTCCGAGAGGCTGCCCTCGCGGCGAGGTTCGATCAAGACTTCACGCGCAACCGCATCCCCGTCTCCGTCGCAGCGTTTGATAACGGGAAGAATCTCCTTCGCGGAGTCCTTGTCCGGGTAGGTTCCCCAGATGTGGGCCTTAGCGCCAGCGTCGGTGAGCACCTTGGGGCCGCTTCCACGAGCCTCGGTCCGTTCCGTTCACCCGAATCCTCACCCGGCCCCGGTCGCGGCTACCGTGTCGCTGGCGGCGCACATATTAGCCGTCCTTGGGGACCGGCACGAATCACCGGAGAATACGTCGGATTTCGCCGTCCTCATGACCCGGCCCAAGATCGTAGCGAAGACTTGACCGACCTTCGGTTTACCTACACGACTCCCGACGGATTAGCCCAAACCACCATCGGCTGGGCGAGGGTCTGGCGAGAGCGAAACGACTTCTACCGAGTGGAGGGCCAGCTTAAACTCACCAAAAATCTGGACCTAAGGTCCTTTGTTCGGTTCAATCGTGGCGAATGGAAGGACTTTTCGATCGGGATTCGCGTTAGAATCTAGTGCAACCGTGAGTACTGCCCGCCGAGCCTACGATCTTCTCCGCTCCTACGTCAATCACGAACTCGATCGAGTTCGGGATCTGGATGCGGCCGCACGGCGCGAACTCGACGATGCGCTTGCAGGCCCCCGCCAGACTCCGCCCCCAATCCCCGGCACCCCGACCGAACCCTCAACCACGCCCAATGGAGACCATCAGGCTCCCAAAGCGCAGCAGATCGAACTGGCAAGGAGGATCCTGGGAGTCGGCGAGACCGCGCCATTTGACGAAATCCGCAAGGCTTTTGAAAGGCTCAACAAGAGAAGCGACCCAAACCGCTTCCCGACCGGATCTCAGGAACGTAAGGAAGCCGAAGAGCTCAACCGTCGGGTCAACATCGCCTATCGCCTTCTGACCGAGCAGATCAGCACCACCGAAAAGCGGTTTCGTTCGCTCGAGATCGACTAGCTGCGCAAGAAGGGCATCCGGGCCCGCAGGTCATCTCCGACCTGTTGAAGATCGCTCGCCAGCTCGTCGGCGATTCCTTCCTGCAGCCTGGGAGTCCCGGCTTCGATCTGGGACTGCCAATCCCGGTGAAAGCGCCCGCTTTGGACGTCGGCCAAGAGGTCCTGCATTCCACCCCGAAGCCACGGCGTATCGAGCCTGGATTGTGCCACCAGCGCCCCATAGCCCGCGGTGTCGCTGATCCCCGCGAGCATCCCTCCAATCCCATTTCGCTGAATCATTCCCGCCAGCATCGCGACCTGGTGGACGCACTCGAAGTAAGCCACCTCGGGCTGGTACCCAGCCTTCACCAAGGTCTCATATCCGGCCCGAATCAAGGTCATCAAGCCTCCAACTAGCACGGCCTGCTCTCCAAAGAGGTCCGTCTCGGTCTCCTCCTTAAAGGTCGATTCGATGATCGCCGCGCGCCCACACCCGATCGCTGCGGCGTAGCTGGTCACCCGATTCCAGGCGATTCCGGTCGCGTCTTGGGCTACTGCCACCAGGCAAGGCATCCCCATCCCGCGGGCGTAAAGCTCGCGCAAGGAGACCCCCGGCCCGCTCGGCGCGACAAGGCCCACATCTACCCCCGGGGGCAACGGAACCGTGCCGAAGTGAACATGGTAGCCATGGCAAAACAGCAGCGCCGTTCCGGGCTGGAGGTGGGGCCCGATCGATTCTCGATAGGCCTGGGGAATCGCCTTATCTGGGGCGCAGACCATGACCAGACTTGCGCCCGCCACCGCCTCTTCCGGGGTGAGGACCTCAAACCCGGCTTCCAAAGCTGCTGGGCGTCGCCGCGCGCCTTCGGGCAATCCGACCTTCACCGAGGCTCCGCTATCGCGCAGATTCAGGGCGTGGGCATGCCCCTGGTTCCCATATCCGATAACCGCCACCCGCTCGGTCAGAATCGAGTCGCCAATCTCTCCGGATTCAAAGATTCTAGCCACGCCGACGTCCTGGCTTGGGCCGCGGAGCCGGAACCGAATCGACCAACCCCACGAGTTGCTTCAGCTTAGAGATCTCTTCTTGGGTCAACATTCGGGCCTCGCCGGTTCGCATCCCGCGCCCCGTCACTGGGCCGATCTTGATCCTCCGCAGGACCTTGACCGGGTGGCCGACGGCTTCACACATTCGCCGAATCTGTCGGTTTCGGCCCTCGTGGATGGTCATTCGGAAGGATGTGGCCTCGGGCGAGCGGTGCGAAAGCGAGACCTTGGCCGGCGCCGTCCGCTTCCCTTCGATGAAGATTCCGGTCTCCAACTTGTGGATGTCCTCATCTTCAAGAAGGCCGAGCACGGTCACCTGATAGACCTTGTCCACGTTGTAGCGGGGGTGCGCCAATCGGGCCGCAAGCTCGCCATCGTTGGTGCAGATCAGGAGGCCCTCGGTATCTTGATCGAGTCGGCCGACCGGCTTGATCGCGATGCCAAGATCGGGCAGATACCGGACGATGGTGGGGCGGCGCTGAGGGTCATAGAGGGTCGTCACGACGCCGGTTGGCTTGTTGAGCAACACATAGGCCATTGGTTGAGGGCGAATCGGGTTGCCATCGACCACGACCTCGTCGCTGTCGTCCACCTTGACCCCCATGGTCGTGACGATCTCGCCATTGACCGTCACCCTGCCCTGTTGAATTAGTTCTTCAGCTTTTCGGCGACTGGTGACCCCGGCGCGGGCGATGTACTTGTGCAGACGTTCTCGATCTTCCATGAGGCCCCGATCTACGGATACTACCGAACAAGCCCACAAACGTGGCGACCAGGAGCGCACCGATCCCTCCGTAGCCGAGCCACCCGAGCCGAACCGCCTTGACTTCGGGCAGGCTCACAACCGGTCGCGAACCTGCCACTTTCGACCGAATCTCGTACCGAAGATCTTCCCCACCCGTAAACTCGACAACGAACTCACCAAGCCGGTCCGCTGGGCCAAACGTGGCCGGAACCGACCAAGTAGTTCGCACCGTCTCGATGGCCTCGCCCGGCCTCACCAGAACAGTTGCCGGCAGCCCTGCATCCAGAAAGCCACCCAATGGCCATCTCAGTCCCGGAACTTCCGCTTCCGCCCAGTTCCCGATAAGCGGCTGGGCGACGTAGTTGGCATGAGTCCAGCCGGCGAGAATCTGAGTGTCGCGCTTCCAATCTGGGCTCTTGAGGATGACCGTGATCACCTCTCGCCCTTCGGACACACTGAGGCCAACAAAGCACCGGCCGGCCGGCACCGTGTAGCCCGTTTTGACGCCTTGAATCGTCGGATCTTTGCCGAGGAGCGAGTTCCGGTTCCTCAGGAACGCATCGGTCGGACCCGGGCCACGCTCCAGGGATGCCGAGGTCATCCTGACGACCTCTCGAAACTCCTCGTGCTCCAGAGCTTCTCGGGTCATGAGGGCGAGGTCGCGGGCGCTGCTGACGTGGCCGGGGTCGTGCAGCCCGTTCGGTGTCACAAAATTCGTCGCCGTACATCCAAGTTCTCGGGCTCGGCGGTTCATCATCGCCGCAAACGCGGGCTGAGAACCGGCGACATGCACCGCGATGGCGTAGCAGGCGTCGTTCGCGCTCCTCAGCATGATCGCCTTGAGAAGGTCGGCCGCCGTGAGCTGCTCGCCGGGCTTGAGGTGAATGCTGGATTCCCCGATCGTGTTGATCTCGGGCGGCGCGGTGATGATGTCCCCCGGATCAGTGTTCTCGATAAGCAGTAAAGCGGTCAGAATCTTGGTCGTGCTCGCCGGAAACCTGGGCTCTTGGCCCGCTCGTTCCCAGAGGATCCGTCCGCTGGCCGCATCCATGATCAGGGCCGACTGACCCTGAACCCGGGGGTCGGACATTTTTCGAAACTCAGCGGCCGTCGGCAGCGGTTGAATTTGCGGTTCGGTTAATGCCGGCCGGGCAACCCCATAGCTCGCCGCCGCCACCCAACACAGAACCCAACCAACCCGCATGGATTTCATGACGTGAAAACTGCCCGACAAGACTCAGTAGGTCGGCATCGCCGGATCGACTTCCCTGCTCCAAGCCAGAGTCCCGCCGACCATGTTTTCCACGTTCGAAAATCCTTGGGCCTGCAGATATCCCACGACCTGGGCGCTCCTTCCGCCAGAACGACAATAGATCACCACCTCGCGGTCCCGGGGGATTTCATCGAGCCTCGTGGGGACCTCGCCCATCGGGATGTGGAGGTCGTAATCCAGCTTGCAGATCTGGAGTTCGTCGGACTCGCGCACATCCACCAAGAAAAGATCGGCCCGGCGAGATTGGACCTCAGAAACAGAAATCTCGGCTTCAGTCATGTGCGGAACGTTACCGCAAAGCCCAAAGCCGAGATTCTTTCCCCTTAGTGCAGAAGGGCCGCTTCGTTGGCCAAGTACTGGGTCAGCTGTTCGAGGTGATACATGTCGTGGCTCACGATGAGCTCGGCATAGGTGATGATGTCGATATCGTCTCCGCTCGGGGCGATGAAGTGCCGGTGGAGTTGCTCATCGGTCAGCTCCCGCAGGAATCCCAGGGTCATCTCGCGGCGAGACTCAAGGACTTCAGCCTCGTGGTACACGTCCTTGTCCGCATAGTGATGCTCGGCGATCCGCTCGTCGTGGGCAAAGGGCTCGGCTTTGTAGCCTTCTGTCGCCAAGGCCTTTCGCATCCGGCCCAGGTGGACTTCCTCCACATCGGCCAGGTGGGCGATGATCTCGCGGGCAGTGTATCGGTTGGGGTCTAGCCTTTCGTCAAGTCGATCGGTCGGAAAAACACGAAGGAGCCGGGCAATTGCCTTCGGCCCCGCTTCCAGTGAGTGGAATACGTATCGCTTCATCGCATCCTAAGGATAACACGATTCGCGGTCTCGGTGGAGAATATGGACCCGCAATTTCCTTCCGCTCTTGTGCGTAACCTAGAGTGATGGTGTCGGTTCCCAAGGCTTTTCACGGCGGCGCCTCCTTTGAGGCCATTGGTGTCGACCTGCGCGACCTTTCGGGTCGTAGCGAAATCGTCGACGCCGACGTCCTCGACGCTTGGTACTCACCGGCCCCGGGAGTCCTCGCCGCCATCAGCAAACATCTGCCTTGGCTGATCAAGACGAGTCCTCCAACCCACGGCGATGGTCTGCGCCGTGCGATTGCCCAATCCCGAGCAGTCGACCCCGACCGGATCCTGATCGGAAGTGGAACCTCTTCCCTGATGTTCCTCGCCTTGCCGCGGTTGATCAAGCCCGGGGACACGGTGACGATCCTGGACCCGATGTACGGCGAATATGCCCACCTGGCCGAGCACGTGATTGGAGCCAACCTGCGCCGAGCCGAACTCCGCTTCGAATCCGATTTCTTGCCCGATTTGGAGGATCTGGCGCGGACAGCCCAGGGCTCGCAACTCGTTATCCTCGTCAACCCCAACAGCCCAACCGGCCGAGTCGTGGCCCCCGAGTTTATCCGCGACCTCTTGGCCCAGCTCGATTCCAACACGAAGCTTTGGGTGGATGAGACCTACATCGATTTTGCCGGCCCGGGCATGAGTGCCGAGGGCATCGAAGACCCCCGATTGATCATCAGCAAGTCGATGAGCAAGTACTACGCTCTGAGCGGACTCAGGGTCGGGTATTTGGTCGGAGACCCCAACTGGATTCGCTCGATGGAACTCTTCTCTCCCCCCTGGTCGGTCGGCCTGATCGGTCAGCTCGCCGGGATCGAGGCCCTCTGCGATTCGGACTACTACGCGGCAATGGCGCAGGAGACCCACCGGCTTCGGGAACATTTTCGCCGCGCGGTCGCTGCGGTTCCTGGCTTTAGGGCCCTGCCCGCGGAGGCAAACTACTTCATGATCGAGCTCGCCAGCTCGGACGCCCAAGCTCAGGTCGAGCGCCTGAGAGCCCACGGGGTCTATCTGAGGAATTGCGATTCCCTTTCCCCCCGGTTCAACGGCCGATACCTGCGCACCGCGGTCAAGTCCCCAGCCGAAAACGACCGCATCGTGGCGGCCATTCAGCAAGCCCCTTAGTCCCCGGGGGTAACGTCCCACCTGCTGATGATTGGGAAGTGGGCCTACGTCTTTACCGACGTTGAAGGAAGCACCCAGCTGTGGCGCGACCACGAAGACACGATGCGAGCCGACATGGCCCGCATGGATCAACTCGTTGATGAATGCCTGGCAAGGGTCAACGGCGCGCGACATCGCAACCGTGGGGAGGGCGACTCCCACTTCATCACGGTTACTTCCGCCAACTTAGCAGCAGAATTCTTGCGAGATTGGCTTCCGAAACTTCGCGCGGAATCGTGGGCAACTCCAGCCGAATTGCGGGTTCGCGCCGCCATCCACCTGGGTGAAAGCGAACTGCGCGAGAGCGACTTCTACGGGAACGAGGTGAACTTCACCGCCCGGCTCCGGGGCCTTGCCTGGGGCTGGCAGGTGCTCGTCTCGGAACCAGCGAGTCAGCAAATTCGTTCCGAGTGGCTCCACGATTTAGGCGTTCATCGGGTCAAGGATGCGGAGGGACTTATTCCCATCCACCAGCTAGCCTTGCCCGGACTCCCCGAATCCTTTCCGCCCCTCCGCGGTATCGAACTCCCTCCGAACAACCTGCCCGCCTTCGGAACGACCTTCGTGGGACGAGGGCCGCAAATGACCGCTCTCGTTCAGGCTCAATCTTCTCACCGTTGCACCACCCTTGTTGGCGCGGGCGGGACCGGCAAAACTCGGCTCGCGGTCGAGTTTGCCCACCGGCGGATGGCGAGCTTCCCATCCGGAGCCTGGTTTATTGATCTGAGTCAGCTCTCGTCAGATCAGGATCTCGAGCCCCAGATCCGCCGCACTCTCGAACTACCCGAACACCCATCCCTCACCTGGATCGAACAGGTCCGCGACCGAACCTCCGGAAGGCCGATCCTCCTAGTCTTCGATAACTGCGAGCATCTCATTGATGCCGCGGCGAACACGGTTGACGCCTTACTTTTTGGATGCCCCGACGCTAAAGTCCTCTGCACCTCACGCGCCCCCTTAGAACTCTCGCTCGAAAAAGTCATCCCTCTGGATCCTCTTGAGGTCGACGGTGACGATTCCGCGGCCGTCCGTCTCTTCCGCTCTCGCGCCGAGTTGGTCGGGTACCTGTACAAACCCGAAGATTCGGAAGCAGTTGAACAAATCTGCCGGGGGCTCGACGGTCTGCCCCTCGCGATTGAGATTGCGGCGGCTCGGCTCAGCACATCTGATCTCGCGGACCTTGAGCTCAGCCTGGCAAACATTCCGGATCTTCTGGCCTCGGGCCGAAGAACCTCGATCCAGCGCCAAAGGAACCTGGAAAGCCTCATCCGGTGGAGCTACGACCTTTGCGACCCCCTCGATCAAGAGGTCTGGAAAGCGCTATCCCTCCTACCCGGTCCGATCCTTTTGGAAGCAGCCGAGGCGGCCCTTCCTCATCGGGCCGGGATCGACAGGAGCCTGGGCTCGCTCCACCAAAACTCACTCCTGAACTGGGACGGAGAGTCCGTCAGGTTCCTCAAACCGCTGCGCGATTTTGCCTTCCAACTCCTGGGAGAATCTCCCTCCAACCGGCAGGCAGCCGAGCGTCAATTGTTGGGTTGGACGGTTGAATTCGCCGAGGATCAAGAAGCGCTCTTCCTCGGAGGAGATCAATCCCGGCTTCTCACAACGCTGGATCAGCAGTACGAGAACCTGCGAGAGGGCATCCGGCTCGGGATTCGGCTGGAAGAGTCCGAACTCGCCGCGAGACTCGGGATCGCGCTTTCACGCTTTTGGCGGACACGAGGCTTCTGGAGCATTGCCGAAGACATCCTCAGTCAGCTTGTCGAGGGTGTTCCCAGCGAGTCCGCAGTTAGGGCAAAGCTGCTCTCTTCTCTAGGTATTTTTGCTTGGAAACGAGGGGATCTTGATCTTGCTCGGGTTCGACTCGAGACCGCCAGCACCGTGACCTCGAAAGAGGTCGATTCTCGCACATGGGCCGCGATCCAGAGCAATCTTGGCTTGGTGCTGAGCGAACTTGGTCTTCTCCGAGAGAGCCAACATGCCCATGAGGCGGCACTCGAGGTCCGCCGGGCGGCTGGGCACGAACAAGACCTGATGTCCTCCCTGAACAATCTCGGTCTGCTCCACTGGCACCAAGACCGTCTCGATTCGGCCCGAGCTCTTTTTCTGGAGTGCCTCGTACTTCGAAGCCGATTCCGTGATCTCCTAGGTACCGCCACCACCCTCAACAATCTCGGCCTGGTCGAGACCGATCTCGACTTGTTGACCGAGGCCGAAGAGAATCTCAGCCGAGCCCACACGATTTTCTGCGAACTTCAAGATCCTAGCGGCGAAGCCCAGACCCTCTTCGCGCTGGCAGACGTGACCTACAAGAGGTCCCTGTTCGATGAAGCCCGGGAGAAATATCTCGATTGCCAACGCCGGTTTCGGCAGCTCGGCGACCGGTGGGGCTTGGTCTCCTGCGATCTCTCCGTGGCGGACATCGACCTCATCCAGGAAAATTGGGACCTCGCTATCGAGGGCTACACGTCGGCCCTGCTCCACGTTGAGCATATCAACCAGCCAACCCACGCCCTGCATGCCCTGATGGGCCTAGCAGCCGGGGCCCAGGCTCGAGGTGAAACGGATCGGTCGATTCTGCTGGCGAGCCTGGCTAGAGGCGTCCGCCACCACGTCCACGATAAGCCAACATGGCACTGCCCGGTCGGGCTCAGTGACCTTCCCGAGGGGGAGATCTCCGTCTCATCGGTGCAAGAAGCGATCCGTCTGGCGCTGGCTCCCTAGCTTTCCGCCAGGGCCTCTTCGGGTGGTGTCTCCTTGATCAGCAGTCCACCGACGACGAGGGTTAGAAGCGCGATCGCCATCGGGTAGAGCACCCCCGCGTAGGGATTGCCGGTCTTGGCCACCAGGTAGGTCCCCACAAACGGAGTTAGCCCCCCGAAAACACCATTCCCCAAGTGGTAGGGCAAAGACATGGACGTATAGCGAATCTGGACTGGAAAGAGCTCCACCAAAAACGCCGCGATCGGTCCATAGATCATCGCCACAAAGACCACTTGAATGAAGATCAAGAAGACCAGCGCCTTGGGATCTGCGGCAAAAAGCTGGGTTCCCGGATTGGCGGGATCATAGCCTCCCGCCGCCATCATCGCCCGATAGATCGGCCAATAACACAGCAAGCCGCAGACCAGACCGGCCATCATCAGTGGCTTGCGACCGATCCGATCGCTGAGGTGGCCAAACAAGATAAAGAGCGGAGTCGCGAGCAGGAGCGCAATCCCCAAGATCCAACTCGCCGTGAACAAATCCAACTTGAGGGTCTTGATCATGAAGGAGTGCGCGTAGAACTGGCCCGTGTACCAGATGACTCCCTGACCGGCCGTTGCCCCAAACAGCGCAATCAAGACCAACCGCCGATTCGCGGGGTTCATGAAGCTCTCCCGCAGGGGGTTGACGGCCGCCTTTCCGCCCGACTTCATCCGCAAGAAGAGCGGCGATTCGCTCAGTTTCGACCGAATCAGAACCGCGAAGACGACCAGAATGGCCGAAAGGAGGAAGGGGATCCGCCAACCCCACTCCTCAAACGCCTCCTTCCCGAGTGCTCCTTGGACGCCCAAGATCACGGCCAGAGCCATCAGAAGACCCAGCGTGGCCGTCGTCTGGATAAAGCTCGTAAAGAAACCTCGGCGGCCGACCGGAGAGTGTTCTGCGACGTAGGTTGCGGCTCCGCCATACTCACCCCCCATCGCGAGTCCCTGGAGCAAACGCAGGACGACGAGCAAGATCGGAGCGACCACTCCGATCTGGGAGTAATCGGGAATCAATCCGACCGCCACCGTCGCCACCCCCATGATCAAGAGGGTCACCATGAAGGCATGCTTGCGCCCAACCAAATCTCCGACCCGACCAAACACCAGAGCCCCAAACGGACGGACAATGAAGCCTGCGGCAAAGGTCGCCAAGGTATTCAGGTATCCGGCCATTTCGTTCCCTTGCGGAAAAAAGTGCCGGGCAATCACCGTTGACATGACCCCAAAAAGGTAGAAGTCATACCATTCGATCAAGGTGCCCGCCGAACTGGCAGTAATCACCCGACGAAGCTCAGCCGGCGTAGTCTCGGACATGGGGCGCATTTTGCGCGGAAATCGCCAATCCTCGCAACTCCGGACAATGAGAAGGGATTAATGCGATGCTTTTTGTATCTCTCGTCGCGAAATCGCAATTCTATACGATACAATCGCAGGAAGAATCGCATCGCGGCATTCACATTTAAGTTTAATATTTTAGCTTAAAATTATCTTTATACAAAATACCCTGACCGATGGGAGAGAATTTTCTTCAAATTGTTCGAATTTTCTATGCCAGACCATTGGTTCTTTCGTGAACGTTTCGTATAATGAGAATAGTCTTGACAGAGACCCGGCAACAGGAACCACCGAGAGCCGTGTCGAATCGTAAAGACGACCCAGCCCGATGACGGGTCTGGATAATGAAAGCCATCATTCGACGAGGAAGTGATCAAAGATGAAAAACAACCGAGCCTTCACGCTCATTGAACTGCTAGTCGTCATCGCCATCATCGCGATCCTTGCAGCTATCCTATTCCCGGTCTTCGCTCAAGCCAAGACGGCGGCCAAAAAGGCCACCGCCATCGCTCACACCAAGCAACTCGTGATCGGAGTTCAGATGTACATGAACGACAGCAATGACGTCTTCCCGATGGGTTCGGGAGCCTGCTGGTGGGTACCTCTGGACGGCGGATGGACGCTGGATACCCAACCCTACATCAAGAATCTTGAGATCCTGCGGGATAGCATGGACCCAAAGAGCAAGGCCACTTGGCCGGCATGGCTCCAAACCCACCCCAACGGAATCAACATCTCCTTTGCCACCAACGGACTCCTCTCCAACATCCCCGGAGAAGGCTGGGTTCTCCGCGGCGTGATGGGCATGGAACAAACTCGCACCCAGACCTGCTCGGACGGAGGAAGCGTCACTGGTTGGATGAACCGAGGCGTGACCGCCAATAGCGCCGTCACCAACCCGTCCAGCACGATCGCCTTTGCCCAACGCCATGGAAGCCAAATCACGTTCGGCAGCGGTCTGATCCTTAGCAACAACATCGATTGGGACCGCATCGGGTGGCCCCAGGCGATTCCGGATGGCTCTCGAACAGGAAACCCCTACCGAGTCGGCATCAATGGACGGACTTTCGTCATCAATACCAACAACCGCGTCGGTGCGGTCACGGCTCCGTTTGGCGGAATCGCAGTCTTCGGTATGGCCGACGGCTCGGCTAAGGCCATGGACCCGATCAAGACCAACCCGCACCCGACCCAGCAACCCGAAAACAACCTCTGGGACGCCTATCGATGAGGAAGGGACTTTCGATCGTAATCCTCGTGTCGTTCTCGGTCCTCCTGATCGGTTGTGGAGGGGATAAGCCAGAGGTGACCAAAGAAGAACAGGCAACGTTCCAGAATCCGGTGAAAGAGAGGCCAGCAGGGGCAAGCATGGGCGGTGGAACTCAAACCCCACCAGCAGCGGGCGAAGGAAAGTAGTAGAGACTTTCCCTCCCTCCTAATCCAGGGAGCCTCGACAGGGGGCTACGGGCAACCGTAGCCCCCAATCTCTTTTGCTCTCAGCGCCAATCGAAGGCGACCGATAGAAGCTCCGGGTCCCGGTCCAAGAGTCGGCGGTAGACGCCAGGCGCATCGTCGACCGAAAAGACGGTCGGAGCGATCCCGTCCGTCGCCACTCCGCCCTTCCCCACGAGTTCCATCACCGCTCGCAGATCGTCGCCGGTTCGGTGTCGAGGCAGGTGGATCCGGGCCTCAAGGCTGAAGGCCTCCGGATAGGGGAGCGCAATGTCACCGGGATAGCTAGCCTGGATCACGATCTGTCGGGCCCCCGGCGCGGGAACCTCATCCCACCCCACCGGCCGCAACCATTCTAGGGCCCATCGCGGGCCGGCCGGATTGCCCGTCGCCTCGACAACGATCTCAAAATCGGGATCCGGGTCGATCCGGGTAGAGATTCCGTCACGTTCCAACGCCGACCGACGCCTAGGGTCGAGGTCACATCCGGTCACTTGCGCCCCGGCCGCCGCAAAGAGCCGGGCGCTCCACTGGCCTATCGGGCCAAGACCGATCACGGCGACGCCACGACCCTCGACTTGCCCACAGGCCAGAACTCCCCGCCGAGCGATCGCCCCAAGGTGGCAGAGCCCGACCCGGTCCAGGGGTACTTGGCCAACCGGGAGAGCGTCCGCCTCGGAGACAAGCGCCAAGCCACACTGCCCACCCCAGAGCCGCGGCCGGTCCGACGCGCTCGTTCCGGCATGGGTCACCCGGGTCCCCAAGGGCGTTCGACATTCGGGCCCTGCCGCGACGACCTCGCCGGTCGCGATATAGCCCGGGATGAAACCCCACTCGGTCATGCCGGGCTGATCCCCACGCAGGCAACGCATCTCGGTCCCGGCGCTGATCTGGGAGAGTTCAGTCCGGACGAGGAGCTGCCTTGGACCGGGTTCGGGAATCTCGACCGGAAGCACCTCGACGTGTTCGGGCCCCAAGAAAACAATCGCGCGGCTCTGCGGCATCCCTCTGAGTCTACAATGGTTTCTGTGCTCAGCCTCCGCCCCTTCGGAATCGGTGACGAAGTCCATGCCGTGGCCATCGTCGCCGCCGTTTATCACGAATACGGCTTTACTTGGGACGCGGAGGAGTATCACGCGGATCTCTATGACCTAGCCGCCCACTTTTCGGCTCCGCACGGATTTTGGCTGGCCGAGTATGAGGGCCGACCCGTTGGGACGGGCGCGCTTCATGTCTTTCCCGAAGCGATCACGGGGTCCGGTGAGCTCACGAGCATCGATGATTATCCGCGGATCGTCGGCTGTGATTGCTCACTCGAAAGGCTTTATGTTCACCCGGACGCAAGGCGCTTGGGGGCCGGACTCGCGCTCTTTCGGCACGTTGTCGCCGAGGCCCATGCGCGGGGATGTCGGCAGATGGAGATTTGGTCGGACAAGCGGTTCACCCAAGCCCACCAACTCTATCAAAAGCTCGGGGCCGAGGTCGTGGGAGACCGAATCTGCCGCGACCCCGACCAAAGCCCCGAGTTCGGACTCCGCCTGAAGCTACTTTAGCGTGCGGAGCGGGTGTTGGGCGATAGGGGGGCAGTTGGGTAGGTTTCTTGAGGCTCAGTAGAGGTTTATGGAGGTTAAGCGGAGCCCCTCCTCCTGCACCCTAACACCTAACACCTAACCCCTAACCGCTAGCTCTTGGCCAAGACGGTCTCGCTACGGAACATCCGGACGCTCAGCCAGAGCGCTAGTCCGGCCAGAGCCAGGTTCCAGACGATCGTCAGCACCGTTGCGACGGGGTTAAAGTTCCCCAGCATCGTCTCCCGAAGCGAGACCGCACCGTTCAAGACCGGAGCGAACGAGACCCAGAAGGACTTGCTGATCCCGGTGAGGCCCAAGAGCTGGCTAAACGCGGCCGGAATAATGACCACAACGTTCATCAGACCGAGCAGGGTCTGGGCCTCCCGCATGTTTTTGGCCTGGATGCTCGCCCAGAGCTGAATCGCGGCAAAGAAGGCCGCCATGCTCAGAACGACGAGCACCAGAGAGAGCAACGTCACCGGAGTGATCCCGAGCGAGTCGGGGAACATCACCTTTTTGGTCATCGGATTGGTTAACCCGAGGATCAGTAGCGCTCCGATGCTCACCAAAGCCGTCGCCAAAGAGAACGAGAGCAGCGAGAAGAACTTGCCCAAGGCAATCTGGATCCGTTCGACCGGAGAGATGAGAAGCGTCTCAAGCGTCCCCCTTTCCTTTTCCCCGGCGACGAGGTCGCTGGCGATACTGAGACCGCCACTAAAGACGAAGAGGATCAGCATGTAGGGCAGCAGACTCACCAAGATCGAGTCCCCTGCGCCCTTGGTTTTGGCTTGATCTTCGGGCGTGATCTTCACCGGCTCGGCCGTCTCAGGCGGCAGGTTCACCGATTGGAGAGCCACCTTGAGCGCCGCTTGGTTGGATGCCTGTGCCCAGGTCTCGACCTTTCGAAGAGCCAACGAGCTGGTATTCGAGTCGGAATTGAAGTAGGCCTTGATCGTCACCTGCTTGGCCGTCGCCGGGTCTAGCTCGGGCAGCTCCAAAAGTACCTTGGCCTTCCCTTCTTCCAGTGCCTTCTTCCCTTCATCCAGGCTCGCGACCACCGTCACGTCGTTTTTGGGAACAGCCTTCAAGGAGGCAACCAGAGGCTCAAGGCTCTGGCTCCGGGTGACGTAGATCGCCGTGTTCTTCTCGTTCCCCAGCGTGTTGCCGATGAAGGCAAAGAGCTGGGTCATCATGTACATCACGAAGATCGGGAGTACAAACGACGACATCAGGATGCGGCGATCACGAAGCATCTCCCGCATCTCCTTCAGATAAACAAGTTTGAGTGGACTCATAACACGACCTCTCGTTGATAGCCGACGTGGTGCAAGAAGGCCTTTTCAAAGCTTTCCGAGTTGGCTTGACTCTTGAGCTCTTCGATCGTTCCTTCAGCGCAGATCCTTCCGCCGTGAATAATGGCGACGCGGTCGCACAGCCGCTCGGCTTCGGGCATGATGTGGGTGCTAAAGACCACCGCCTTGCCCGCCTTCCGAGTCTCTTCGATGAACTCCAACACGGTTTGGCTGGTCACGACGTCGAGTCCGGCGGTCGGTTCGTCGAAGAAGAGCACGGGAGGATCGTGGAGAATCGTACGGGCGATGCTGACTCTCTGCTTTTGGCCAGTAGAGAGCTTGTCGCACAGTCGGTCCTTAAATTCGTGAAGGGCCAGCTTCTCGATGACGTAGTCCAGTCTTTCGTTCAGCTTCGCCCCGCTCAGGCCATACAGCGATCCGAAGTACCGTAGCACTTCCAAGCCGCTAGCCCGTCCATAGAGCGCCGTGCTGGTGCTCAGAAAACCGATATTGGCCCGTGCTTTTGCCCCATCGGTCACCACATCGTGGCCGCACACCCGGGCTCGGCCCGCAGTCGGCTGCAAGATCGTGCTGAGCATTCGGAGCGTCGTGGTTTTTCCCGCTCCATTCACTCCCAACAAGCCAAAGATCTCCCCTTCGTTAACCTTAAAGGTGACATCGTCCACCGCGACGACGCGGTTCTTCTTCTGGTCGACAAAGACCTTTCCGAGGCCCTCGGTCTCAATCATGCTTTTCATATCTCACCGCCAAAACCTGTTTTGCTCCGGGCCATTGATCGAGCCGCGACCGCTCGCCGCCGACTAGGATGCCCGCTCCCAGTTCGGGTATTGCCCGAACAATCGATACTCCCGCCTCTCGGCAGAACGTTTCAGCCTGGGGCCAAAGTCCCGACTCGGTTCGCAGGAACCAAAACTCTTGTCCGTGCCCGCTAGCTCCGACCTCACCCGAGCGCAGGGGCAGGTCTCGGTGTTCCCCTCGCAGAAGGCAGACCAGATCGGCCACTACACCGGCCGCGGTCGGATGGGCCCCGGCCCCTCGGCCCGTGATCGTCAACCGGCCGGCGTATTTCGTCCCGAAGCTCACTCCATTCTCGGTTCCTTCCAGGGCGGCCAGCGGGTGATCCAAGGGGAGCAAAGTTGGTTCGACCCGGGCCGGTGGCCACTGGGCAAGGAGCTTGATCCGATATCCCAACCGCTTGGCCGCCACCAGGTCTTCGAGCTGAATTCCGCGGATCCCATGGCACTGCCACTCGCCGGAAGAAGCATCCCCCGCAAGGCGCGAGAGAATCCGAAGCTTGTAAGCGGCATCCCAGCCGTCCACGTCGCTCGTGGGGTCCGCCTCGGCGTAGCCCAGTTGCTGGGCGTCGGCCAAAATCTCGTCAAATCCCAGGCCCTCCCGCTCCATGCGGGTCAGGATGTAGTTGGTGGTCCCGTTCATGACCCCCAGGATGGATCCAACAGAATCGGCGGCGAGAGCCTCCCGCAGCGTCTGGATCACGGGCACCCCGGCACACACTGCCGCCTCGTAGCGGACCTTGCCGCCCAGAGCCATCAGTTCGTCCCAGCGTTTGGCCAGCAGTTCTTTGTTGGCCGTGACCACTGGCTTGCCCGATCGGATCGCCGCCTCGAGCCAGCTCCAAGTCGGATCGACCCCGCCAGTCACCTCGATCACGGCCGCAAGCGAAGGGTCCGTGCAGATCGAGGGACAGTCGTCGGTGAAGAGTTCGCGTGGAGCCGTCCGGGGACGACCAAGATCGCGGACCCCGATTCGAGCGATCTCCACGCGGTCGCCGCAGAGATCCGCGATTCGTTCGGCTTCTTGGCTCAGGATCTCCCATACTCCACCGCCGACGCAGCCGAACCCCAAAAGCCCGATTCGATGCGCCATCAGCCGATGAAGAGGATGGGATCGTCCAGGTTGAGCAATTGGCCCGACTCGGCGACGACCTTGCTCACGGTTCCCGACATCGGCGAGGGAATCTCGTTGAAAACTTTCATCGCCTCGATCAAGCCGATGACGTCGCCCGCGTTCACAAATTGGCCCTCGGTGACGAATGGAGCCGACCCCGGGCTCGGGGCGTTGTAGAAGATTCCCGTCATCGGGCTCTTGACCGGGGTTCCTTTGGTGGCAACCGGTCCGTCGCTCGGCCTTGGCCGACTCGTCCGCTTGGGCGCCTCCGAGGTCTCTTCGGCCAGCGCTCCCGCACTCACAAGAACCGGTCCCTCTTGGGGAACCTTTCGGGAAAACTCGACCATCCAGCCATCACCGTTATGGCGTGCTTCTTCCAGCCCGAACTCTTCCATGAGCTGGGCCAACTCGGTGATTTGATCCTTGATTTCCGACACGGTCCGATGATTATAGGCGCTTTAGGGCGTCGGCAACTTCAGCCGCATGGCCGTCCACCTTCACCTTCCGCCAAATCTTGCGCACAATGCCGTCGCGATCGACCAAGAACGTCGTTCGCTCGACGCCCATGTACTTCTTGCCGTACATCGACTTTTCCACCCAAACTCCGACCGCATTGCAGAGCGTCGTTTCGGTATCGGCCAGAAGCGTGAAGTTCAGCGAGTATTTCTCTACGAACTTCTTGTGCGACTTCACCGAATCGGGGGACACGCCCACGACCCGCGCCCCACTGAACTCGGGGAGAGAATCGCGAAAACCGCAGGCTTGGGCCGTGCATCCGCTGGTGTCGTCCTTCGGATAGAAGTAAAGGATCACGGGTTCGCCACGGAGAGACTCGAGGGTTTGGGTCTCGCCGTTTTGATCAAGCAATTCAAAGTCGGGAAAAGCGCTGCCCTCTTGAAGTTGGGTCGGCTCGGTGACGCTGGACATATCCTCAAATACGCAAAGTTGCCTTCACGATGCGCCAAGCGACGAGGCGGCGCCCATCAAGATGGCTTGCATGAGATCCACTCGCAGAACGATCCCGAGCAGCACATCCCCTTCGACGATGGGCAGCAGGGTGAGATCCTGCTCGATCATGAGACGCAGGGCCGACTCGATGTCCATGCTCGGCGGAGCAACGATCGGATCTCGAGTGGCGATGGAAAGAGCCGAGTCCGCGGCCCGATCCTGAAGCGGCCGACCATCCCCAAGTTCCCGGACCAGATCCCCTTCGGTGAGGACTCCAATTGGTTTTTGCGAGCGGTCCACCACCACCAGTCCGGGGAACTGATAGATGTCCATCTTATCGACCGCATCCCGAAAGGTGCTCGCTTCGGTGAGGGTCGGAATGTGAGCGTGGAGGATCTCGCGCAGGATCATGGACCCAAAAGGCTACCGCAGGGACCGCCAACCCTGGGGAACCTTTCGGATTCCACCGACTTCTACATTACACACATGGCATTTCCATCCAGTCCGATCAAGCGACTCCCCTTGCATAAGCTCAAGTGCTGTCCGCTCTGCCAGAGCGTCAATGCCGTGAGCCATTCGGAGTGCTTTGTCTGCGGATGGTCCGGGGCCTTTGACCACGATGAGGCCACGATCCGCGAGGGTCTTCGCCAGCTTGTTCTGCAATGCCCGGAGTTGCATTCGGTTCTTGAAAAGAAGGTCTTCGAACGCCAGACGATCCTCGAACGGATGCTCGCATTTCTGCGGGGATCACGACGGGGTGGGGTCGATTACCGAGCCTAATCGAGCGCGACAAGAGATTCCTCGCCGACCCGGCCCGAGCCAGACCTGCCATGGGTAACGGGCTCTAGAAGGGACCCTTTACGGAACTCTCCCCACTACCGATTCCCAAGCATCGCGGCGAGGCGCTGTCCTTGGGCCTGAGAGAGCGAAATCGCCTGTTCCATCGCTAAGAACCGAGCCCGCAGGCGCTGCTCCTTGCTCGTGATCAGGGCTTCTAGGCTGGCCACCTGGTCATCGATATCTTCCATTTGCCGGGAGAGACCCGCCTCAACGCTCGAGACCAGGCCCGTATTCAAGGCCGTGTAGCTATCCAGCCGCTCGCTGAAGAGCGCGGCTACACCTTTGCTCAAGGAAACCGTTCCCACATTGCCCAGAGTGGATCCGGCGTACTGAATCTGGAGCCCTGCGGTCCGAGGGTTGGTGGCAAGGTCATCTTTGCCGGTGAGGAACTGCCCGCTACCGGTGGCGGGTTCGCCGTTGATCGTTCCCGCAATGTCGACCCCATTCACCACCGTGCTCTGGCCCGTAGTACCGATCCCGGTGGTGCCGGCCGCCGCGGCCAGATCACTTTCCACCGTGAAGATCCCGGGGGTCCCAAACCGCGTGCTCGTCAGTTGGAGGGTGTTGCCCGATTTGCTGGCCACCACGTAGTCCTTCAGCTGGGCGTTCGAATTGATCCGTTCGATCACCTGGTCAATCGATTGGCCCGCGAAGACCTGGAGAGTCACTCCCGTCGTCCCAAACGGACCACCCTTAAAGGTCAAGGTTTCGCTCTGAGCGAGGACCCCGCTCATCGCCTGGTTGGCGGTTGCAACCGTTTTGGTCGCAAGCTGGGTGATGTTGATCGCATACGATCCGCTCCCCGAAGCCACCGTTTTGCTGGTGCTACTCACAAAGGTCACGTCAGCCCCGGTGACTGACCCAATCGATCGGAAAGCACGCGAAAAGGCAGCCGGATCCGCGTTGAGCCGAGTCGTCAGAATGTTGTCGTCGACTTTCAGTTTGCCTTGTTCGTCGAACGTGATCCCCATCGTGGCCAGATTGCCAAATCCCCCGGGGTTGCCAGGAATATCTCGGAAGACCTCGGTCGAGAGTTCGGCCATGACCTGGCTCACCGTAGCATCACCAAACAGCGGGCCGCTGGCAAAGCTCTCGGTATCAAACTTACTGTTGTCCTTGACCCATAGAATCAGATCGTTATAGGCGTTCACAAAGGTCGAAACCTGTTGCTTGATTCCCGACGTATCGCGCGAAAGCGTCAACGTCGACTCTTCGGGAGTGGAGCTATTGGCCTTCAGCAGCGTCAACGTCGCACCAGGAATCGCGGTCGTGACCGCATTGCTACTCGCCGAGAGACCGACTCCATCAAGGCTGAATTCGGCGTTCCGCGCTCCGACGATCTCGCTGTTCCGCTTGAGGATGCCTAAGTCGGTAAAGAAGTTGCCTTCGCCCCCAAAAGTCGGCGTTCCCGTATCTCCCACGATCTGAAGGCGATGCACCGTGCGTCCGTTCTCTTGGCTATTCACCACTGTCGCCGTGATCCCAGCGATTCCGTTGAGCTTGGTCGCTAACGTCGTGAGGTCATCACTGGTGGGATCCACGCTAATCGTGGTGCCGTTCACGGTGACGTTGGTCGGTCCGGTGATGCCGAAGCCCGCAAACGTGTTGAGCTTTGCGGTTGCCGAGATCGCTCCATAGCTCACGGCCCCGTTGGCCACACTCTGCCGAACGGACGTTTGCGTGAAGCCCAAAGTGGAGAGCACGCTCCCAGTCACATCTTCCAGCTGCAAATTCTTCAGCGTCCCACTCTGGCGGCTGGTCAAGGTGAGAAGGGCGTTGCCCTCACCCCCATTGAGAACCGACGCGATCGCGGTTTCACCAGCAGCGGAGTTGATCTTGCTTGCAATCTGGGACAGGTTGTCCGAGGCCAAAACCTCAACCGTCTTGCCATTGACCTTGAAGGTTCCGGTGAGCCCCATCGCAGTTGTCAAGCTGGCCTGAGATGAGCTGCTGAGCTTCTGCGCACTCGCGAGCTGATAAACCTTGAGGTTATAGCTCCCTTCTGCTGCAGTACTCGAACCGGTGAGGGTTGCGACATCTGATTTGGAACTCGAACCAGAAACACTGGTGAAGGCAGACGCATTGTTGAGCGCGCCGGCGGCACTGCGGATGTTGCCGAGACGGGCCTTAAAATCACCCATCAAGGACTGGCGCTGTTGCAACTGCGACTTACGCCGGTCGAGCCTTTGCACAGGGAGCCTTTCCAGCTCAATCAAGCGAGCGACAATCGACTGAGTGTCGATGCCGCTACCGATTCCACTAAAGGAAATACCTGCACTGTTTCCAAGACTCATCCTTGTGTCTCCTGAGTTCTCTTGTTCCACGTACCAAGCCAATCGGCCTGTGGCCTAGAAACTAGGCGAACAGGCCGAGAAGCTCAGCGACTTCTTCGAGTTTGACCTTGGTCTGATTAAGAATCTCTTCCAATTCTTTTTCCGTCAAGCGTGCCCATTGCATCACGACCGGATCAATGCTACAACCCTCGTTCGTAAACGGCTGGTCTAGGCAGAGCAATCGGGCTAACCGGTCGGCCGCATGAACGACAAACAAAGTTGGGATCGGATCCGGAGCAAATGGACCTTCGTGCCGCCCGACAAGTAGGGCGAGGTCGTGCGGCAGCTTCCAGGCGCTACACAATTGCTGTCCAATCTCGGCGTGATTTGCCCCGAAGGTCTTGTCCTCCAGCGACGAAAGTACGTCCTTGCCATCGCTATAGCTCTTGAACAGCGCCCCATAAGGACGGTTGAACTGAGAGGCCAAGAAAAGCGCGCCGATATTGCTGAGCAATCCCGAACTAAAGACAAAATCCTGATCTTTCGGGTCCAGTCGCTTGGCTCGACCCAGCAACTGAGCCGCCGTAGCCGTCGCAAAGGCGTGCTTCCAGAGTGCAAATTGGATCTGTTTGGACTCTGGAGTCTTCGCCTCAAACAACTTGGCACTACTCAAACTCAAGACCAGATTCCGGACCTGGTCAAAACCCAAAATGATAATCGCCTGGCTGATGCTGGATACTTGGCCACTAAGTCCAAAATAGGGCGTATTGACCACCCGAAGAACCTTAGTGCTTATCGCTTGATCAGAGGATATCACCTTGTCGATTTCTCCCGCCGAGGAGTTCGCGCTATTGGTGAGTTGAATAATCTTCGAAACCGCCATCGGGAGCGGAGGAAGATCCTTCATCGCCCGCTCAATGGTTACCATTGATCCTTTCTTTACCGCTTCGCCCATTGTTCTATGCCACCAAACTGTTTACATCCATGATGAGGGCAACATTACCGTCACCCAAAATCGTCGCTCCACTCACGCCTTTCACGTCGCCGCAATAACGGTTGAGAGACTTGATGACGACTTCTTGTTCTCCGACAAGAGAATCGACCACGAGACCCACCCGTTGCTCGGCCAGACCGACGATCACCACATATAGATCATCTTCGGTTGATTCTTTTTGCTTCTTCCCGGTACTAAAGGCGGCTTTCACGCGAATCAGCGGAGTCGTCATCCCCCGGATCACGATCACCTCTTGCTTCTTCACGGTCTGAATCGTGCTCGAATTCACGAGCAACGTTTCGATCACGCTACCAAGCGGAACCACGTACACGACGCCTTCGACCTTGACGAGCAATCCTCGGATGATCGCCAGTGTCAGCGGAAGCCGAAGACTGAACTTCGTCCCCTTCCCTTTTTCCGTGTCGAGGTCGATGATGCCCCCGAGTTTCTGCAAGTTCGAGCGGACGATGTCCATGCCCACTCCGCGTCCACTCACCTCGCTCACCTCGGCAGCCGTGCTGAAGCCGCTCGAGAAGATGAAGTTCAGGGTTTCTTTATCCGTCAGGCGTTCGGCTTGCTCGGCCGTCACCAAGCCGCGCTCAATTGCTTTGCGGCGGATCCGGTCGGCATCGATCCCCCGGCCATCGTCGGTGATCTCGATGACGATGTGATTCTCCTGGTGCTTGGCGATCAGGTTGATCGTTCCCTGCGCCGGCTTCCCGGCCTCGGTCCGCTCCGAAGGAAGTTCAAGTCCGTGGTCCAGGCTGTTCCGCAGGATATGAAGGAGCGGATCGCTAATTACCTCGATGACGCTGCGGTCGAGTTCGGTTTCGCCCCCAAACATTTCGAACTTGACGTCCTTGCCCAGCTTTTGGGCCAGATCGCGGACGACTCTGGGGAAGCGGTTGAAAACCGTCTCAATCGGCATCATTCGCGCCTTCATGATCTGGTCCTGAAGGTCGCTCGTGATCCGGGCGATGTGGCTCACCGTCTCGCCCAGCGCGTCGATCGTCGAGTCTTCATACCGAGCCGAAAGGTCGTGTCCGATCTGAGCGATGCGGGTTCGGTCGATGACCAATTCTCCCACCAGGTTCATCAGGTTATCGAGGCGCGAAACATCCACCCGGACGGTCTGCCCGGCATCCTGCTTCTTGCCCGGATCCTGCTTCGCCGCCGTCGGAGCTTGGGCCGCGGCAGGGGCCGCAATCGGCGCGGGAGTGCTCTCGGCGATCGGCGCCACCACTGGCTCGGCAGCTGAATCCTCGCTCGTGTTCGATGCCTGCTCGGCAGGATTCGTGTCCGGACCATCCTGCGACTCCCACTCCGTGATCGTAAAGGAGCGCAGTTCGCTGACTCCCTTGAACGCGACTTCGAGGGCCGGGATCGTCGTCTTCGTCTGGAAGAACAACGTAAAGCTGTGGTCAAACTCCTCTTCTTCCAGCGCTTCCCGGTTGGGAACCGTCACCAGAAGCTCGCCCTGCTCTTCGATCAAGCTGCAGACCATGAAGGCCCGGACAAACTTCATCGCGCAGTCGGGATCGAGATTGAAGGTCCCAACATACACGGGAGATTGACTCTTGGCTGCGCCAAGCGCCGCCTGTTCCGAGTCCGAGAGCTGCACAACCGGGACCTGGAGAGTCTGGGTCGCTTGGGGCTTGGCCGGAGCTGCCCCAGTCTCCCCGACGAATCCCTGCAACGTCAGGACCAATGCTTTACAGTCAAAGGCGTCCGCTCCCGATTCCCGGATCCCCGCCGTCATCGTCGTCAGGGTGTCGAGACACTCCAGAAGTGCGTCCGCAATCGGGGTCGTGATCGCCAATTCGCCGTTTCGGAGTTGGTCAAGGACATTTTCCATTTCGTGCGTGAGCTCGGCCATGTTCTGAAAGCCCATCGCCCGGCTACTACCCTTGAGGGTATGAGCCGCCCGGAAGATCACCTGGAGACGTTCCGACGAAGGATCCTGCTCAAGCTTGAGGGTCTCTTGCTCGAGGACTTCCAACTGTTCCTCTGCCTCCTGTAGAAAGAGGTCGAGGTATTGACGCATATCGAGTTCGGCACTCATGGAAAATGGCTTCTTGTTCTTAGGCGACGAGCGCCTTGTCAAGGTCGAGGAGCGTGATCAGACCGGCTTCCAAAGAAGCCACGCCTCGGACGAATTCTTCGCTCAGATTGGAGACCATGGCGGGAGCATCCTGAACCTGTTGCGGTTCGAGGGTCACAACCTCGCGCACGCCGTCCACGACTAGTCCGACGTGGCCACCGTCGTTGTCCACGACGATGATCCGCGTGGCGTCGCTATCCTCACTATTGGGGAGCGAAAGCCGCACGTTCAGGTCGATAACCGGAATCGTCTTGCCCCGAAGGTTGACGAGTCCACGGATATGCGGCTCGGCCTTGGGGATCGGAGTGATTTCTCGGAGTCGGATGATCTCGTTGACCCGAAAGATGTCGATGCCGTAGCTCTCTTGCCCGAGCAAAAAGACGACCGCTTGCTCTTCGGTGCGCGTATTTACTTCTGCAGACATATAGGTTCCCTCGCTCATTGCAAACTATCGGAATCATCGGGCAAATTTCACCGAACCTTTACGGTCTGCTCATCAATCCCCAAAAACCGGCTACCATCACTGCCGATGCCTGCTCCCCGCCTTCTCGCTCTGGATCTTGATGGCACCACGCTCAACCGCGAGCGAAAGCTCACCGAACCCAATCGATCGGCCATTCGGAGGGTCCAAGATGCGGGGGTAGAAGTCGTCCTCGCCAGCGGAAGGATGATTCTGAGCATGATGGAATTCGCCGAGCAGATCGGGGGACCCTGCCACTTCGTGAGCTCAAACGGGTCCTACGTCCGATCCGCGGGTGGAGAGGTCGTCCACCACGAACCCCTCGCCCCAAGCGTTCTTTCGACCCTCATCGACTACGCCAACCACCGCGAGGCCACCTATAACCTCTATGCCGTCGACCGGGTTCTGTCGGGAAGAGAGAGCGAGTGGCTCGAGCTCTACCGCCAGCGATTGAGGACCATTTCCCCCCAGATCGCCGACCCCAAAACCCAAAAATCGACAATTGCCACAAAACTCATGTTCATTGGGCCTCCTTCGACCGTCCAGATCTATGCACGCGAATTGCGAGAGATTCTCGTGCCCGGAACGTACGAGATGGTTTTCAGCGAACCCGAATACCTGGAGTTCTTGGCTCCTGGTCAAAACAAGGCCCTTGGCCTCAGTGCCTTGGCAGGCCATTTGGGCGTAGCCCCGCAAAATTGCGCGGCTATCGGTGACTACCTCAACGACCTGGAGATGATTCAATGGGCCGGAACCTCCGGCGCCGTGGCCAATGCCCACCCAGACGTCCTCCGATCCGCAAAAAAGGTCTATGCCGACCACGATTCGGGAGGCGTTTCAGAATTCATAGAAGACGTCTTCCGCGCCATACTCTCCCAGAAGGCTGTACAACGATGAAGGTTCCCCCGCATTCAACCCGCCTCGCGGCTGTGGCTCTCCTCTTCGGAGCCGTCGCCGCCCTCCAAGCCCAGTCGCTCACCGTTACGAGCCCTCAGAACGGTGAGGTCCTCGGTCGGAGCAACCAGATTCGCTTTACGATCACCAACGTCAATAACCAGATCCGCGTGGTCGCAACCGCAAGCAACAACAGCGACACCAGCATCACCTTTAGCAACGAAGGACTCTTCGACCCCAACGTCGACCGGAACGTCAGTGGCAGCCTCGACTTGAACTTTGATGAGGCAACTCCTTCGGGCACCTATACGGTTCGGGTTCAGGTCTTCTCCGGCGGATCCAGCGTCGCCAATTCGACGATCAACAACATCACGATCGACACTCGAACCCCCAGGTTCCGCAACGTCTCGCCAAGCAACAGCTCGTTTGTGAACCTGAGCGTCCCGATTTTGGCCGACATCGAAGAAGCCACCATCGACCGCTGGAGAGTTCGGGTCAACGACCGCGATATCCCCAACAACACCGGAACAACGAACAGCGTCTCCGTCCTGTGGGACACCAGCCGGATTGAGGAAGACGGTCCCCAGTCGATCTCGATCAAGGTCGATGACAAGGCCCGGAACACCAACACCCGAACGATCAACGTCACGCTCGACCGAGTTTCGCCCAGTACGACGGTGAGTTCGCCGAGTGGGATCTCCTACCGGCCCCGCTCGATCGTCCCCGTGGTCATCCGAATCGCCGACCAATACGATGGATCGGTCGTGAGCACGGGGGTTGTCGTCGAAATGCGGACCATCGACGGGCAATACATTGGACGAGTCGCACGCCGCAGTGCCCGAACCGAAAACCAAGGCTTGACCTGGCTCGGTCGGATCCGACTCACCAATCGCACTCCGAATCAGTTTAAGGTCGTGGTCACGGCCAGGGACCGCGCCGGGAACCTTGCTCAACGCCAAGAGGTTCTAGTGACTGTCGCGGGCAGGTAAATTATTGAGGGAACACAGAATGACGGCATGGAAGCGCATTATCGGTTGCATGGCTCTGGCCATCTCCACTAGCAGTTTTGCTCAGATCCCGGATCTCTTGAACTCGCTTGACGCGGGATCTAGAGCGATGGGGATGGCAGGCTCGATTCAGACCGCAGGCTCGGATACGAATGCCACTCTGAACAACCCTGCCGGACTGGGCTATATCGATGAAGCTGCTGTCGGTATCTCAATTCGAAACTTGCCCAACAGCAAGTCCATCGCGAGAACCGATTTCCGCAACCCGATCCTCACCACCAACGCGGGAAGAGGCAGTTATGGCTTGACCCATGTGGGAGCAACCCTCCCGATCAAGCGAAAGGGCGGAGGCAAAGTAGCCACCCTGGGAGTCGCCTACACTATGGGCGGATTCATCCGAGACGAGCGCACGAACGACGGACCTTTGGCCATCGATCCGAACTCCTCGGTGACCCAATACCGAGAGCTGATCCGAGCCCAAGTCGATTACTTCACGATCGGCGCCGGAGCCACCAATCGAGATCAAACATTTGCCTATGGGTTTGGGATCGTGTTCGCCACGGCCCATGTCCTGAACCAACAGGACTACACGATCACCACCAACGGAACCCCCACCCAAAACCCACCGCTCAGCCTGAGCGGCCAGGCAACGGGGACCGGATTGGTCTTCGGCCTACAACACGTGCCCGCCAATAACCCCAACCTGAGTGTCGGCCTGAGTTTGCGCACCCCGATTGACATGAAAAACAACCGGGTGGTGTCGCAGTATTACGACAAGATCCCCGGCAAGGTGTCTCTGGGCGCGGCCTACCGACAGACCGGGTACCGCGGAGGCCAGGACTATCTTCTGCTCGGCGCCCAAGTGGACGGAACCTTCCGCAACGAACGACGCCAAGCCCTGCAACGCAAGCGGGCGGTGAACGTGGGATTCGGGGCCGAATACGGCTACCTGTGGAACAACGCGCGCATCCCCATCCGGATCGGCTACCTGGTGAACCCCGGCGCCGGAAACGGATTCGATGACCGCAACGCCTTCACCTTTGGGTTCGGTTACCGCCCCTTCAATAGTTCATACTCTGTTGAGTTTAATTTTGCGAACGCTGGCGGCGGAACGGATTCCGCGCTCATGCTCAACTATCGATTTAAGAATTAGGGACTACGACGGAATGAATTTGTCACGGACGATCCTCGCTACCGCGCTTCTGGCCTCATCCTGGTCTGCCCAGGCTCAGGCCTGGAGCGACCTCTACCAGAAGGCGACTGAGGCCCTGCGCGAAGAACGCTGGGTCGAAGCCCGCAATCTGTTCAAGGAGGCAGCCAGCCGAAGGGCCGAGGACTTTAGCGGTCCCACGTTGCTCAATCGACCGGGACAACCCGAACGAGTCTGGCGAAACGGAGCCAGCTACAGCCCGAACTTTGGCGCTGCCTACGCTGGATATCGACTCGCCCTGAAGCTCACCGAAGAGGCCGAACGCACGGCACTTCTGAAGGAAGTCGCGGCCGAGTTCCAAACCTTGATCGGCAAGGAGCAACACAGCCGAGCCACCTTCTACTTCCTCGGAAACATCCTGGCCCTTCTCGGCGACAAGGATGGACAACAGAATCTCACCACCAAAGAGCGGGAGATTGGCTCCGGCATGACCTGGAAGATCGATGAAGAGCTTCTGACCGCCGAAGAGCGGGCCCAGATCTCGGGCGTGGCCATCGTTCCCGAAACCAAACCCGAAGTCAAGCCCGAAACCAAACCTGAAGTGAAGCCCGAGGAAAAGCCGGCTGATAAACCCAAGGACGAACCGGAAAACAAGCCCGAAGACAAGCCTCAAACCGAACCGGAGAACAAGCCCGCGGACAAGCCGAAAACCGAGCCCAAGCCGGTCAAGAATCCCACCACGGACGACCGCCCGCCGGTTCAGCCCAAGCAGCCCAAGCCCAAGGCCCAATCTGGAAACCAGACCACGGTCGATGCCGGCTTCTTTGACCCAGCAAACCTTGGCGAAGTCCCCAAGCTCACGACGAAGTACGCTCTGATCATCAGCAATTCGCAGTCCGCAATCCCTGGCGTGGCCCCCTCTTGGGCGGCCAATGATGCGGCCTTGCTCAAGGAAACCCTCGTCGGGGTGGCCGGTTATGTCGAGGAGAACATTGTGGTCGTCTCGGATGCGACCGCAAGTGAGATCCTGACCGCGGCCCAGTCCCTGGCCGAGCGAGTGCCCGAAGGTGGAAAGGTTCTTCTCTACTTCACCGGAGTCGGAGCTAATCTGGATGGTCGGGACTACCTGGCCGGACGAGACACCGCAAGCACCACCGATGCCAGCACCATGGTGCCGAAGCTCGGTCTCTACCAAGTCTTCATGAGCCGCGGAGCCGAAATCTTCGCTTTCTTCCAAGTCAGCCGTCCCCTGCTGAATGGCCGGTACTTTGGCCAAGAGGTCCCCCAAGTCGGGGCGATTGCTCAGATGAATGCGACGATCCCCGGCGCCAGTGTGCAGAGTGTCACACGGAACGGTCGAGAGGTTGGGATGTTTACCAACGCCTTCTCGCTGGTTCTGAACGAGTTCCGCTCGAATCGAATTCCGATCATGGAGTTCGCGTGGCAGCTCTTCGACCGCATCAAGCGGGGCTCAAGCGGCTCGGCCAGTGGTGGGGCAACTCAGGTACCAACCCTGCCGACCTTGACCACGATTGCGCAAGACGCCAGATTCTAACATCGCGTAGTGTTGTTCGAGTGCATCGAATGACAGTACACTTCTTGTCTATCGAAAGGTGACAGGGATAGGGGAGGATCGTCCGAAAGTGAGTCTCGAACGTAGTCGAATTCAACTGGATCCGCAGCAAATCGCCTTGGTCAGGGCGATCGCCCATCACTGGTGCGAGCGGTACCTGGAGGAGTCTTTCCTGCCCTCCATGGACAAACCGATCCAGAGATCGGCCGAAAACCTTGAAGCTATCCGCGAAGCCCTCTCCTGTCCATGGCGAGGGCTCCATGCTTTTCTGGGACACTACGCCTTCGCCCGACGCGGCAAGGATCGCGCCGATCTCTCGGCCATGGCGATGGTGGCCCTGCGCCGCATCGCCGATCCCGAGTCGATGAAGGAGATCCTGGAGCTCCCCGACGGCTCGATCCTCTGGGAAAGCTTTGCCAAGGTCTGCGAAGAACGCAAGAAGAAGAGCAACGAGCAGTTGAACCGCGGACTCTTAGCCGGGATGCTCGAACTCTCCCAGGAGATCTACCGGCTCGACGGCATCGGCTCGGTGGGAGAATGGATTTCCGAAGCCCTGATCCGTACGAACCGGATCGAGACTCCCTTTATGCGGATCGTCGACATTCGCGGCGTGGGTCCCAAGACCACGAGTGCCTACATTCGCGATCTGGTCCTCGCTTTTGGAGTCGAAGATCAGGTCGACAACGTCGACCGCCTTTATCTGCAGCCAATCGACCGATGGCTACGGCTCATCGCCGAAAATCTCATCCCCGAAATCGACAGTGAGACCACCGTGGATTGGGTCATCGCCGGCAAGCTGAGCCGCGTCTGCCGTTTGGCCGGCGTCAGCGGGATCCGGTTCAATATGGGGGCCACTTACTTCGGCCTCAAGGAAGTCCGCGAACCAGCACGCTTCCCGAATTGCCTCCGTGAACTGATCGCCGACCCCACCGGGGCCCGCTCAAGCGGTTAAGCGACGATGGGCCTCGACGAGGCCATCGAGGGTCAGATCAGCATCATACCGCTCGATACTCGGGCATAGCTCCAAGAACTGCTCACCAAGTCCGCCCGTGCTGATCACCAAGGCCTCTCCGCCGAGTTCCTCCTTCATCCGCACCGCCAGCCCCTCGATCCCGAAGGCATATCCCAAAACAACCCCGCTCTGAATCGCTCCGGGAGTGTCCTTGCCGATAGTCGTCTCCGGGGCTCGGAACGGCACCCTTGGGAGCAAGGCTGCCTTCTGGTAGAGCGACTCGAACGCCAAGTTAATCCCCGGCAAAATCGCCCCACCCAGATAGACCCCTTCCCCGCTGATCGCGTCGAAGGTCGTCGCCGTCCCGAAATCCACCACGATCGCAGGGGCTTGATACTTGGTCAATACGCCGAGAGCATTCGCAATCCGGTCCGGCCCGACAGACCGAGGGGGATCGTAGGTCACCCGCAGGCCGACCTCTTCACCACTCCGCAAAAAGATCGGCTCTGCGCCAAGCCATTCTCGGGCGAGGCGGTCGAGCGCCTCGTTGACGCCCGGATTCACGGATCCGATCACCACCTGCTGGGCCGAGAAAGGCAGCTCGGCCAGGGCACAAAGACTCGCAAGTTCGGCCGCCAACTGGTCCTCGGTGCGACTCGGATCGGTCGGCAAACGCCACTGAGCCCGCCACCGGTTGCCGTCCCAGCGACCATAGACCGTATGCGTGTTCCCTACGTCAATCGCCCAAAGCATGAGTGAGGTCCACCCGACTATAGATCGAGCCACCGAGTCGCGCCAGCATCGTCTGGACCACTTGGTCCACCGTTTGATCTCGCAGATCCCAATCGTCAGCTTCGACCATCACTCGGACCATCGGCTGAGTTCCGCTTGGACGAACGTTGATCCGGCCCCGAGCTCCAAGGGCCTCTTGGGCCGAGGCGATGGCACTCTGAACCTCGCTATCCGTCTGAAAACTGTCCTTATCCCCAATCTCGACGTTCACCAGAACCTGGGGCCAGTTCTCGAAGAGATCGTAGAATTCAGCCGCCGACCGGCCGCTTCGCTTGAGGACCCGGGAGACCTCAATCGCCGTAATCAGTCCATCCCCCGTCGGGCCGAGTTCGGGGAAAATGATGTGGCCGCTCTGCTCGCCGCCGATCCGCCCGCCGATCTCGCTCAGGCGAGCGCTGACGTATTTATCGCCCACGTTAGCTCGGTCCAGCCGAATTCCGATTTGCTGCATATGGTGCTCAAATCCGCCGTTGCTCATCACCGTGCCCACCACCGCCGGAGGGTTCAGCTCTGCGCGATAGTGCTCACACCACATGGCCATCGTCCTGTCGCCGTTGATCAGCCGCCCTTGGGGATCGCTGAAAACAGCCCGGTCAGCATCTCCATCAAAGGCAATTCCGAGATCGTAGCCAAGACTCTCCGTCAGCTTCTGAACGGTTTCGGGCTTCGTGGCGCCACCGTCAGCGTTGATATTCATGCCGTCGGGCCCCGCCCCATGCACGCTAACCGTCGCACCCAGTCGGTGGAAGATCTCGGGGCCAAGCTCATGGGCTGCGCCATGGGCCGCATCGATCACCACCTTCAAGCCTTCGAGGCGTTCCGGACAGAGACTTTCCAGATAATCCAGATACCGCTCCACCTCGGCTCGGTCTTGGTCGATCCGGCCGATGGCTCCGCCAGTAGGGCGACTCGGAAGAGCCTCGCCCAGGAGCGATTCCACTTGACGTTCAAAATCGTCGCTGACCTTGCGGCCGTCGTGTCCGATCAGCTTCACTCCGTTGTCCGGGGCGGGATTGTGGCTCGCCGAGATGACGACACCTAGCCCGTAATGCCCCGTCCTAGCGACGTAGCTCACCAACCCGGTCGGAACAACGCCAAGGGCCACGACTTCGACTCCAGCTGAACAAAATCCGGCCGCGAGAGCCGCGCCAAGCATCGATCCACTCAGGCGCGTATCCCGGCCCATCACGATCCGCGAGGGGTGCTCGGACATGGAGAGCAAGTGCCCGGCGGCCTGTCCAATCTGGAAGCAGAGCTCGGGGCTGAGCTTCTCGTTTGCGACTCCACGGACACCGTCCGTGCCAAAGAGCTTCTTGCTCACTACTGAGCCACCCGCACTCGAGCTGGTCGGATGACCTTTTCGCCCAATCGGTAGCCCGCCTGAATCTCGACCGTGACGGTCTCGGGAGCCACGTCACCTGCTGGGTCGGTGCCAAGCGCTTCGTGAACGGCGGGGTCAAAGGGTTGACCGGCGGCCGGGATCCGCTCGAGTCCGACCGCAGTCAAGGCCGATCGGAGCTGGCGCTCGACCATCTGGACTCCTTCGACGAGACTCTCCAAGGTGGCTCCGCTACTCGCGGCCTGCAGGGTCCGCTCGAAGTTGTCGAGTACTGGCAGCAGGTCGCTGACCAGGTTCTCGGTCGCCACTTTTCGCAGTTCCTCGCGCTCTTGCATCGTGCGCCGGCGATAGGTCTGAAACTCGGCGAGCTGCCGAGCATAGAGGTCCTTGTACTCGTCGCGTTCCCGGATCAGGAGCTCCATCGGGTCGGGATCATCCAAGGAATCCTCGTCCATGGTCTCGTCCTCGATTTCCTCGTCTTCGAGTTCTCCGGGTTCAAGATCGTGGAGCGCTGATTCGAGCTCGATGTCGGGAGTTTGGTCCGAAGGCAAAAATTCGTCGGTCTCAGGCATGGTGCTTGGGGACTCACGGCGTCGAGAGGTGAAGAATGAAAACACGGACACCGTAGACTCCAGAGGGTACCCCGAGGAGGGCAGAACCGCCAAGTTCCGCCCCGGCAATTCGTCCTAAGGCTACGCTCCACTCACAGCCCACGGCTCGGGAACCATTTCAATGCAATAGTGGTATATAATGTGACAACAGGAGACTAAAGTCATGCGATTCGAGAAACTCACCCTTAAATCTCAGGAGGCGTTCCAATCCGCGCAACAAGCGGCCGTGGACTATCAACACCAGACGATCGACGCCGAGCACCTGCTCCTGGGACTGTTGCGCCAGGATGGGGGAGTTGTGCGGCCCTTGCTCGAAAAGGCCAGCCTTGAACCAGAAGCCTTGGTGCGCGAAGTCGAACAAGAACTGGGACGCTTGCCGAAGGTGCAGGGCCAGAGCGCGACCTATGGGGCCAGCATGACGGGTCGTCTCCAGCAAGTCTTTAACGACGCTTTTCGCCTGGCCGAATCCATGAAGGACGAATACGTCTCCACCGAGCATCTCCTGTTGGCTCTGGTCGAAGAAAAGGGGACGAGCGGGCGCCTTTTGCGTGCCGGCGGATTGACCACGAAGGATCTGCAGCGCGCCATCGCCGAGATCCGTGGGGGCTCGCGCGTGACCGACACCAACGCCGAAGACCGCTACCAATCACTCGAGAAGTACGGCATCGACCTCACGGCCCGGGCTCGTGGAGCCAAGCTCGACCCCGTCATCGGACGGGATGAAGAGATCCGCCGCGTGATCCAAGTCCTGAGTCGCCGGACCAAAAACAACCCCGTCCTGATCGGAGAACCAGGGGTCGGAAAGACGGCTGTCGTCGAGGGCCTCGCCCAGCGCATCGTGAGCGGCGACGTGCCCGAGAGCCTACGGGGCAAGAGCGTGATCACCCTTGACCTCGGCGCGATGGTTGCCGGAGCCAAGTATCGAGGCGAATTCGAGGACCGGCTCAAGGCTGTTCTGGAAGAGATCAAGAAGGCCGAGGGCCGCATCATCCTATTCATCGATGAGCTCCATACGCTCGTCGGCGCGGGCAAGGCCGAAGGTTCCCTCGATGCTGCCAACATGCTCAAGCCCATGCTGGCCCGGGGCGAACTCCGGTGCGTGGGAGCCACCACGCTCAACGAGTACCGGCAGTACATCGAAAAGGATGCCGCTCTTGAGCGCCGCTTCCAAACCGTCCTGGTCGACGAACCAAGCGTGGAAGAGACGATCTCCATCCTGCGCGGGCTCAAGGAGCGCTACGAAGTCCATCACGGGGTACGAATCACCGACGGCGCCCTTGTCGCCGCCGCAAGCCTCAGTAACCGCTACATCACCGACCGGTTTTTGCCCGATAAGGCCATCGATCTGGTCGATGAGGCGGCCAGTCGTCTCAAGATCGAAATCGACTCCGTGCCGGCCGAGATCGACGCCGTCGAGCGGCAGATCACCCAGTTCCGCATCGACGCCCAAGCTCTGCGAAAGGAGACCGATGACGCGAGCCGAGATCGATTAGAGCAAACGGAACGAAAGCTTGCCGACCTGGAACAAGAGGCCGGCCGTCTCCGCGCCGTCTGGCAAAACGAGAAGGAGTGCATCGACCGGATCCGTTCGTTAAAGGAGGATCTCGAGGCTCGCAAGGGCGAACTTGAAACCGCTCAGCGAGAAGCAGATCTCGACCGCGCCGCCCGTCTTCAGTATGGCGAGATTCCTCACTTGACCAAAGAGCTCCAGGACCAGACCGAAGCCCTAGCCAAGCTCCAGCAAGACGGCAAGATGCTCAAGGAAGAAGTCGATAGCGAGGACATCGCCGACGTCGTCAGCCGGTGGACAGGCGTCCCCGTGAGCCGCCTCCTGCAAGGAGAGATGGCTCGCCTGCTCGACCTCGAAGCGCACCTGGAAGATCGGGTCGTCGGCCAAAACCACGCCTTGCGCATCGTTAGCGACGCCATCCGACGCGCTCGGAGCGGAATCGCAGACCCCAACCGCCCGATCGGTAGCTTTCTCTTCCTCGGCCCCACCGGGGTCGGCAAAACCGAGACCGCACGGGCTCTGGCCGAGTTCCTATTCGACGACGAGAAAGCCATGATCCGCATCGACATGAGCGAATATGGCGAGCGACACAGCGTCGCCCGACTCATCGGGGCCCCTCCCGGCTATGTCGGATATGAGGAAGGCGGTCAGCTCACGGAGGTCGTCCGCCGCCGCCCCTATTCGGTGGTGCTCTTGGATGAGGTCGAGAAAGCCCATCCCGAGGTCTTCAACGTCCTGCTCCAGCTTCTGGATGACGGCCGCCTCACCGACGGGCAGGGGCGCACGGTGGATTTCCGCAACACCATCGTGATCCTGACCAGCAACCTTGGCTCCCACCACTTTGGCGATCCGCTCACCAATGAGCTCAGTCAAGAGGCGATCGAGCGCGAAGTCCTGGATGAGGTCCGCCGATTCTTCCGGCCCGAGTTCGTCAATCGGCTGGATGACCTCATCGTCTTCCGCTCGCTCGGATTGGCCGAGATCAAGCGCATCGTGGGGCTCCAGCTGGGGTTCCTTGGCGAACGACTCGCCGAGCGCAAGATCAAACTCGAACTCACCGACGCCGCGGTGATGCAGATCGCCAGCGTCGGGTTCGACCCGACCTATGGGGCCAGGCCACTCAAGCGGGCGATCCAGCGGGACTTGCTCAACCCTCTGGCGACCTTACTGCTGCGGGGCGAAGTGCGGGACGGCTCGGTCGTTCACGTCGACTATCGCGACGGTGAATTCCGGTTCGAGTCTGGAGTCACGGTTAGCTAAGGGGCCCCAAGAGGTCGCCTCTTGATCTCGGCCCAGGTCCGCGGAAAGCGGGCCGGGGTCGGGGCGACCTTCCGCAATACCGGAAACAGCCGCGGAATATCGGAGCCTGGCAAGACGTCCTCGTCGATCCTCTCGACATCGAGTCCGAGTTCTTCCAGCGGTAGCCCAAGCAGGATCTCTCGCTCGGTCGCAGTCCGCATCGGGATCACGCAGCCACCCGGCTTGGTCGGCGCGGCCGAGATCTCCAGTTGGATCGCCAAGGGCGCGACGGCACGACCCGTCACGACGTCGAAGGCATCGCGGATCCCCCAATCCTCGGCCCGGGCTTCGACGACGCGGAGGTTCTCTAGTGGGATGCGCCGCAAGAAGCCCAGCATCTTGCCCGAGCTGTCGAGTGCGGTGACCGCGAGGTCGGGCCGGGCGCAAGCGAGTGGCCACGAGGGGAATCCTGGCCCCGTCCCGATGTCGAGGACGGTCGCAGACGCCGGAATCCGTGGCGAAAGCATGAGGGAGTCGATGAAATGCTTGAGCCAGCACTCCTCGCGGGGAATCCGGGTTAAGTTCATCACCGCATTCGCCGCGTAGAGAGCTTCCTCGAAAGCATCGAACTTTTCGACCTGGACCGGAGAGAGTTCGAGTCCCAATGCTCTCGCCGCAAACTGGAACTCGGTCGTCATTTCCCGCCCCAGGCCAAGAGAGCATCCCCAAACATCCTCCCGATTGTGGCGTAATCTTCAGCAGAACTGATGAAGCGCTTTCCCCCTGTTGTCGGCCAGGTCGGAACCGGAATCGCCATTGCTGGCGCGGTCCTAGCTTGGGTCGCCCACCTGATCACCAGCACCGGGGTGTTGATGATCCTCGTCATGGCTGGCAGCTTCATCTATCTCACCGGAGCCTTCATGATGGTCGGGGCCCTTGGCTATCAGCGCGGTAGCAAGGCAGTCTTGGTGACCCGTCTTCTGAGAGTGTCAATCGCGCTCTCAATGGCGTGGGCGGTCGTCCGAATCGTCAGTTCGCCGTAGGCTGAAAGTTCGCTTCTCGCAGCATCCGGTCGAGGAGCTCCCGGTCGTAAGGGTCCATCTTGGCCGCGCGAGCCGCTTCCGCTTGGGCTTCAACCGGCTGCCCATTCTCGATCAAGAACCGCTGTAAGATGCCGTAGTAGACGTTCTTGTCTGGATCAAGATCGCTGGCCAATCGGATCGCCTTGATCGCCTCCACGCGCTTCCCTGCTCCCCAAAAGGCCATTCCCGCCTTGGCATAAAGGTGATCATCGCCCGGAGAGAGCTCAATTGCCGCCCGCAGGGAAAGCAGGGCCTCTTCGAAGAGCCGCATTTCGATCTGCAGGTCCCCCATCCAGTAGTGATAGAACGACTGGTCGGGCGCGCAAAGGACGGCCTGACGGATTGCCCGCAAGGCCCGGGTCGGAAGGTGCATCTGGCGCAGCGTCTCCGCGAGCTTGAGATGATAGAACGGGTTCTTGGGATCCAGCTCCACCGCCCGCTCTAGCTGCTGGAGAGCTTCCCAGGTCTTGCCTTGGCGCATGTAGATGTCGCTCATCCCCAGGTACGGCTCGGGATTATCTTGCTCCAGTTCATGAGCCTTGAGATATTGCCGCAGGGCCGAGGGGGCATCTTCCATGCACTCATAGGCGCTCCCCATCCCGATCAGCGGAGCCGCCTCATGACCATCACTTTGCCTTAGCGCCCTCTGGTAGTGCTCCACCGCCGCTCGGAAGTCGCCTTCCCGCAGACTCTGGTCGCCAAGGTCAACACTCTCGTCGGCGTCTCGCCCGACGGACTCGTGCTCCTCGGTCTCCGACTCGGCCGGAACCGACGGAGGAACGAGGCCAAAGAGCTCAATAATGCGCTGATGTTCGGGATTCATCGCTGGTCCTATTGTACGCGCTCGGCGAAGGAATCCAACTAAGGCTATAATCCCGGCATATGTCCAACGCGGATATCCGTCGCATTGTTGCGACCGACTGTGGGTCCACCACCACCAAGGCCATCTTGATTGAGCGGAACGCCAACGGAGAGTACCGATTGGTCGCCCGTGGAGAGGCCCCGACGACGGTCGAACGCCCGTTTGAAGACGTCACCGTCGGCGTCCTCAATGCCATGACCGAGCTTGAAGAGCTGACCGAATCGACCATGCCCGAAGGCTTCCAAGTCGGTCGTCGAAAGCTCATCCAAGATGGCCAGGTCTGGCGACTCTTCAAGGACGGGCAACAAACCCAAAACCGAACTCATGAGTTCGACGCCGCCGACATGTATGTCTCCACTAGCTCGGCCGGTGGTGGACTCCAAATGATGGTCGCGGGCGTCGTCAAATCGATGAGCGCTGAATCCGCCGAACGCGCGGCTCTCGGAGCCGGGGCCATTCTCATGGACACCTTGGCCATTGACGACGGACGAAAGGACTATCAGAAGGTCGACCGACTGCGCCAACTCCGCCCCGACATCATCCTGATGTCCGGAGGAACCGACGGAGGAACCCGGAGCCACCTGATCGAAATGGCCGGGGTCATCCGCCGCGCCGACCCCAAGCCGCGATTTGGCGATATGCAGCTTCCGGTTATTTTTGCCGGCAACAAAGAAGCCCGGACCGAAGTGACCGAAGTTTTAGGTTCGGGGATTGAGCTCAAGGTCGTCGATAACCTGCGACCCACCCTCGATGCCGAAAACCTCGACCCCGCCCGGGATGAGATCCATGAACTCTTCCTGGAGCACGTGATGCAACAGGCTCCGGGTTACAGCAAGCTCCTGGATTGGGCGAGCGAAGAGGTCATGGCCACGCCCAACGCGGTCGGCAAGCTGCTGAAGGAATACGCGATCCAAGAAGGGATCAACGTTCTTGGGGTCGACATCGGCGGAGCCACCACCGACGTCTTTTCGGTCTTCCGAGACCCGAGCGGCGAACCCGTCTATAACCGGACGGTTTCGGCCAACCTGGGCATGAGCTACTCGATCTGTAACGTGCTGAAGGAAGCCGGGATCGACAATATTGCCCGCTGGCTTCCCTTCGCGATCGACCCGAACGAGGTCCGAAACCGCCTGCGGAACAAGATGATCCGCCCGACCACGATCCCCCACACCTACGAGGATCTTCTCATCGAGCAGGCCGTCAGCCGAGAAGCGCTCCGCCTCGCCTTTGAACACCACAAGTCGCTAGCCCGAACTCTTGAAGGGGTCCAGAAGCAGCGCGACATGAGCGAGCTCTTCACCCAGAGCGGCGGCGGCGAAACACTCATCAAGATGATGGAACTCGACATGGTCATCGGTAGCGGCGGGGTGCTCAGCCACGCCCCCGAACGAGCCCAGTCGGCCCTGATGATGCTCGATGCCTACCAGCCCGAGGGCGTCACGATGCTCACCGTCGACTCGATCTTCATGATGCCTCACCTCGGCGTCCTTAGCCAGCATCATTACCAGGCCGCCAAGCAGGTCTTCGAATACGACTGCATCGTCAAGTGCGGACACTGCATCGCCCCGGTCGGCACCGCCAAGCCCGGCGAACCGGTCGTGACCATCCGAGTCGATGGACAAAGTCACACCCTCAACTACGGCCAAATGAAGGTCATCCCATGCGGTCGATACGAGTTCAAGGAAGTCACCATCGAACCGACCAAGAACTTCGACGTAGGGGCCGGAAAGGGCAAGCCGCTCACCGCCAAGCTGGAAGGCGGCACCGTGGGAATCATGATCGATGCACGCGGTCGCCCGTTTAATCTGGCCACCGACAGTGCCACCCGAATCGCCGCCCACCGCGAGTGGATGGCCGCGTTCGGCTTGCCGATGCCGAAGGTTTAGGGGCGGGGACCGGTGGGGGGCCGCTGGGGGACCATGGCCTTTGGCCTCTCCCATCGCTCCCCAACCGCTCTCCCAATGTTCCTCGCAATCCAGGCAAAGTCCCAGGCCCCCCTTATGCGTCCAATAAACTAGAGCCATGAAGACGATCACCGCTTTTGGATTGGGCGCGCTGGCCGCGACCCTTACTTTGGGTTGGCAGGACCGCACCAACATCCCTCAACCCAAGCCCTCCGACCCCAACGCCAAGGTCGAGACCTTTTCTCCCTATGGGCCGCTCGGGTTTTCGGGACTGGTGAAGGGCCTGCAGGGCGAAACCTTCCTCGTCACCTTCCGCCCCCGCACCGACATCAGCGATGACCAAAAGGTGCCGCAGGGCGAAATCGAGGGATTCCGCACCCGCCTCGTCCTGCAGCGACGAGTGCTGGTCACGGCCAACGTCGGGCGCGGACCGGATGAAGTCTGGATCGTCTGGGCCAAAGATGAATCCGAGCTCAAGGCGCTGATCGAGACCGAACCTCGGAAGGCCAAGAAGCTCGCCGAGGCCAGTTGGGTCAAGCTGGAGATCACCGGCGACTCGACCGTCGAACCCCGAAAGCCCCAGGACCTGAACCCCGGTTCTGGCCCCCGAAACGACCCTCCAAAGGCCCCCGGCGAAAAAAAGTGAAAATTAGTTCTTCAAAGGACAAGATTCATTCGTACAATGCTTATCACCCGCAATACCGCGGGCGATAGTGCTCCCCGCCCAGTGGGGCAAGGAGTGACGAGAAATCATGAATCGAAGGTCCAAAGCATTTACTCTCATCGAACTGCTGGTGGTGATCGCGATCATCGCGATCTTGGCCGCCATCCTCTTCCCGGTCTTTGCCCAAGCAAAAGAAGCCGCCAAGAAAACGACGGCTCTCAACAACGTCAAGCAATCCGGTGTCGCATGCGTTCTCTATTCCGATAGCAACGACGACACCTTCCCTCTCGCGCATAACTTCGACGCCGCCGGACGCCAGATGTCGGGCCCGCCCGATTACCGCCTCTGGGCTGTTCCGGCCGGATGGGGGGTCAATTCGGCCTTCCGAAACGAAGACGCCGTGGCTTGGCACAACTCGGTTCAGCCATATTCCAAGAACTACGCCATCTTCCAGAACCCGAATGGGAACACATACACGGCGGGTTTCAACTACTCCACCGCGCCAGGCAACCTCCCCCTCGTCGCTCTCAGCGCCAACGGGCTCCTGAATTCCTACCCGCTCGGCAACGTGGCGAGCCCCAGCCAGCTCTGCATGCTGTGGTGGGGGAACGGCAAAGAGCAATACCGCGGTTACGGCTACACTAGCCCCTACCTGCGCTGTCGCGGCAGCGGACCCTGTGTCTTTAATCCGAGCGGCTTGCCCCAAACGACCGGAAACTCTCAGGCGCTGACCGGTCGGCAGGATACGTACGAATTCACCTTCGTCCCGCAGAACGACACGACTTGGGTACTCGGTGAAGGCTTCAATTACGTCGCTGTCGATAGCTCGGCTAAATACGTTCGGCAGCCCGGCCGTGGCCGCAACAACGGTAGCTATAGCCAGCCCGGCTATGAGTATCTCGATACCTTCCAGCGCAATGGCCAAACCATCTCGGGAGTTCCTGGCAATATCGACTTCCCGGCCCGATGCGTAGCCTCCACCGGTGGCCCTCACTACCTCAGCTGGTTCCGCCCCGACTCGACCTTCGAGTACGAATTTGGAACCACCGGCGACAATCGGCGGTGCTTCCGATGAAGCGCTTTCTGGTGCTCCTGATCGGGGCCTCTGTTCTGTCGATAGTCGCGGGTTGTGGCAGCAAGGAAGCGGACTCCAACGTGGGGACCGACCTCGGCAAGCAAGGCAACTATTCGAAGGAAGAAGCCGCCGCCGCCCAACCCAAACGCGGCGGATCTGGGGAATAGTTGCACAGTCTCTTGATGACGCTGACCAATTGACAAAAAAAAAAAGCAACCCCCATCTCACCGCAGTTAGGTGAGATGGGGGTTGTGTCCTTAGGATCTAGATTCGTTAGCCGCCATCCTTGGATTGATCGGCCTGCATGTTTGCGCCCTTTCCTTCTCCAGGAACTGGCGCGCCCTCTGGCAGATTCTCAATCTTGACCTCACCCTCTAGTTTGGGAGTGTCATCTTTAGGAGCGCTGCAGCCCGCCAAAACAAAGAGAACTCCGATGAGGAGCACGCACGAGCGGGTCAGTTTGTGCATTGAGTTGCCGTCCCTCCTTCAACGAAGACCGCACTGTCTGCGGTGGCGCCATCCCAATCCGGCCGGAAGAGGTACGGGTGACATCCGCCGGGGCCCCAATAGCGACCACAGGGAAAGTTTCCGCGATATCGAGCCCACGGATCAACCCGCGGGTCTGTCCGTTGAGTTGCTGGATTGTTGCCGATTGCAACTCGGCGACTCTTGGCGCTCGTGTCCGCCATCACGAAAATGATGCTACCGGAGTACAGATCGACGCCCGAGTTGGAGGTGTTGGTCGTGTAGCCGCTCGTCCCACCATTCCCCGTCGCACAGGTAGTTCCTGAGGACACGTATGTACACGGCTGGGAAGCATTGTCGCAAACCAACCAAGGAGAAGCATAGCCGTACCCGTAAAGCGCTCGCTTTCCGTGACCATGCCAGAAGACCGGAACCGTTGACGACGAGGCCATCGAAGAACCGCTAAAGGCATGAATCAGACCGTTGTACGTGTAGCTGATCGCGGGAAGCCCGGCGGGCTGGGGTGTCGTTGGGCCGTAAAAACCGCTTGTCCGGATGATGTTCCCATTCGGCTCGTTCAGGATCTGGGTGTTCTTGGCATACGGCTGAATGCTGTTCATGACGAAGGTATTCGCCGCATCTCTCTTCCAGGCTTGCTCGGCCGTCCCCAGCTGACTTACTGGGACCGGCTTGAATCGATTCCAGCTATAGGCAGACCCATCGCTTGGGTGGAAGGCCAGCGGGAACACGTCGTTGTAGTCGGTGATGTAAATCTGAACGGCGATCCCAATCTGTTTGGCGTTGCTGAGGGCCTGCGTCTTTTTGGCCGCGTTTTTCGCCTGGGCGAAAACGGGGAAAAGGATCGCCGCCAAAATGGCGATGATCGCGATGACGACCAACAGCTCGATGAGCGTAAAGGCGTTCGACCGTGAGCGCCTAGCCTGTCGTATTCGGTTCTTCATGAGTCCTCAGAATGCCGCCGGGAAAGCGAGTTTCCCGATGGGTGCTCTATCATACAGCATCTTTTCGGGTTTGCCAAGTCCGAGGCACAAGAAAGCCCCCAGAGCCGAACTTGGGCCCTGGGGGCGGGGACGGATCAGCTTCCCGATTCGTCGAAGTTACCGCTCAGGATGATGTAATCGAAGATCGTGACCTCGAAGTCGCGGTCGATATCGCTCTGGGCCGGGGCGAAGCCCGACGGTCCAGGGATAAAGAAGTCGGCATCGTCCCGAGTCTTTCCAAACGCCAAGCTGAGCTCGATGTAGTCAAAGATGGTGACCGAGTTATCGTTGTCGATATCCCCGTTCTTGAGAGTGAGCGCCACGTTTCCGACCCCACTAGCAATGTCGAAGACATCCGAATTGCTGATGTGGTGCTTGCCCTTGAACCGGGCCCGGTAGGGTCCGCCTGCCAAGCCGGTCTCGATGGCGAAGTAACCCATCCAACCGAGGAAGATCGAGTGCGTCTGGACCACGTTATCGGCCAGGTCCAAGATCTCGACCTCAACCGGATCGCCCTGCGGATTCCCGACCGATTCCAGAGTCAACTGACCGGCGATCGTGCCCGGCGAGGCAGGAACCTGGAAGAAAGCGTTGTTTCGGCGCAGGAAGCTGTAACCTGCGAACGCGCCCCCAAAACCAGCGCTCGGGAAACTGTAGCTGGTCGCATAGGTCTGGACCATAAAGTAGTGGCGACCGCTGCGTCGATAAATCGCCGGGATGTTGGTCCCAAAGATATCGCCAACCAAGCCAGAAACGATCATGTTCGTGACGAAGCCATCAGTCAGGTCCACGAGCTGGAACGAGATGGTGGATTGATCGGCCGAGTACTGCGATCCGAACTTGGGCCAACTGATTGCGACGTCCACATCGGCGGGCGTCGTGGTCATCGCCGTCCAGGTGCCACCGTCCAGGTAGGGAGTCGTGTCGGGAAAGTTGTAGTTCGCGACCTTGAGCACCGCCGTTTGGGGTGCGCCCGGTCCGGCTAGAGCGCGGAAGGTGTAGTCTCCCGCCGGTCGATTGGCCTCCATGTCCCCGAGGTTGTCAAACTGACTTCCGCGGATGAAGAAGTTCGGCGGGGCAAAGGCAAATTCTTCCGAGGTTGCGGTGGGAAACTCCAGCTCGGCCGCGGTGAAATAGTTGTCGGTGTTGAGCGTGATCGTCGACTGTTCAAAGATGGCAGGGGGGTCGGTTGGGGGCAGATCCGAATTCTGCTGGTGATCCATGTAGAAGCTGATCCCATAACCGGAAACGTTGGCCGAAGCCATCGCTGCAGCGGCCAAACCCGCAAGAGCAAACAAGTTGCGTAAATTGAGCATAAATTTTCCCTCTAGCCAGAAATTATAGCGGAGATCTGTCCATAGTTCGGGACTTTCGGGCAGATCCCCGCATCCGTACCGGGGCTCAACTGCCCGATTCGTCGAAATTTCCGCTGAGCAGGATGTAATCGAAGATGGTGATGAGCCCATCGCGGTCGAGGTCGCAGTCCTGAGCAGAAAATCCGCTTCCGCTCGGAGTGTCCCAGGTCGCCTCGCCAAATGACTCGTCGAAGTTTTCGCTTAGGGCGATGTAGTCAAAGATGGTCACCGTGTTGTCGCCGTCGATGTCCCCATTTTTCAGGGTCAAATCGACGTCACCAAAACCGTTGTCGAGGTTCACCGCGACGCTCTGACTGAGCCAAGTCTTGGCCTTGAATCGAACCGTCCGGGTCCCCCGCAAGGTCGTCTGATGCGCGAAGTAGTTCCCATTCCCCAGGATCGTGGTGACCGACTCGGCCACGGCTCCGTTCGAGTCCAAGATCTCGAGCTGCACAGGCTCACCAAAGGCAAAGGGAAATCCTTCTAGATTAATGCGGCCGGCGACGGTCCCCGGGTCGGCGGGCACAGCAAACGGAGCGAAGGTCCGGTGATGGAACGTGACCTCCCCATCGGCGAAGGGAAAACCGCCCACGAAGACGTTGTCGGTCACGGCAAACCAGACCTGGATCAGATATCGGTGACCCGGTTTTCGGTCGGTTCCGGGAATCAGGAACGAATTGAATACGAGCGGTTGCTGATCGAAAGCGACCCCCGTATTCGCGGTCAGGTCTTCCAGAACAAAGGCGGTGGTGACCCCATCGCCGCTGACTTTGTACTGGTTCCATCGAACCAAGATCTCGGTACCCGCGGATTTCGTGACCAAGTCGCTATAGGTCGAGCCGTCGATTTCGGGGCGTTCGCTCGGCCAGAGCAAGGAGGGAAAAAGGAGTTCTCCGCTCGAAGGTCCATCCGAGCCTCCTGTCCCCGAAAAGAGATATCCGCCAGCGGGAAAGGCTTGCTCGAGGTCGGCCTGGGAGGGAAAGAACAGCCGCTGCTCAAACTGGGTCGGGAAAAAGTTAGAGAGGTTATCTTGAGTCCCCTGAGGCCGCTGCAGGCTCACGGAGTCAAAAACACCCGGCCCCGAGGTGACCAAATAAGTCTCATGAAAGTGGGTCCGGATTTCGGGCGTCGCAAACGGTCCACTCTGGTCAAAATCTGCGTAAAAGTAGAGGTCCACAAAGGAAACGCTATTGCTGGCTAGGGCGGCGGTAACCCCCGAGAAAAACAAAACGGAGAAGAGAGCTTTCATAACGGCAAAACTTGAATCGATCGAATCCGCTTCATTCTACGCGGGCATTGCGCCTCAGTGGCCTCATCTGCCATAATTTAGGTGATTCTCTGAAGACAGCAGGCGGCCAGTGGCCATAACCGACCGAGTCGGACCTGCCGAGGGGTAGCACTAAGGAACTAGCCACAAACGGCATGACCGCGCGACTGCGCGACCTGCCTCCTGCGGCTCCCGGTCTACCGAGACAGGGAGTCTTTTAATTCATCAAGGAGGAAAAACAGGAATGCCCACCCCAGAAAAGGCACAGGTGATCGAGCAGGCCCGCGATTGGGTCGGTAAGTCGGTCGGCATGGTGTTCACGGACTACCAAGGCCTCAAGGTCAAAGAAATCCAAGAGCTCCGAGCCAACCTCAAAGCCAAGAACGCCGAAATTCACGTGATCAAGAACACCTTGTTCCGGATCGCTGCCGGGGATGATGTCGTTGAAAAGCTTCCCTACGAAGCCCATAATGGCACCACCGCGGTCGCATTCATCTATGGCGCCGAAGGCGAGACCGCAAAGGTCCTCACCGACTTTGCCACCAAGAACAAGAAGCTGCACATCAAGGGCGGCTATTTCGGCGGAAAATTCTTCGACACCAAGGGTGTTGAAGCCATCAGCAAGCTCCCGAGCAAGGAACAGCTGATCGCCGAAGTGCTCGGAGCCATCGCGGCCCCGCTCAGCAACCTCGTCGGAGTGGTCGAAGCGCTCTACGCCGATCCGATCCGAGTCATCGGAGCCGTCGCCGACAAGGTCGCCGAAGGATCGCCCCTGCCCGTCGCTGAAGCCAAGGCCGAAGAGCCCGCTGCTGAACCAGCCAGTTCCGAAGAAACTACCCCCGCTGCCGAAGAAGCAGCCCCGACCGAGCCCGCAGAGGCTCCCGAAGCAACTACCGAAGGAGAAGCTTAAACCATGGCCACTACCGTTGAAAGTCTCGTCGATCAAATCAGCAACATGACCGCCCTTGAGCTCAGCGAGCTCAAGAAGGCCCTCGAAGACAAGTTCGGCGTCACCGCCGCTGCCCCCATGATGGGCATGCCCATGATGATGCCCGGAATGGGCGGCGGAGATGCCGCTGCTCCGGCCGAAGAAAAGACCGAGTTCGACGCCATCCTCGCAGATGCCGGCGGACAAAAGCTCCAAGTCATCAAGGTCGTCCGCGAACTCACCGGACTTGGCCTCAAGGAAGCCAAGGACCTCGTCGATGGCGCTCCGCAGCCGATCAAGCAAGCCACCAACAAGGACGAAGCCGAAAAGATCAAGAAGGCTATCGAAGAAGTTGGCGGAAAAGTCGAAATCAAGTAATCGACTCGTTCCGAAAGACGAAAAATTGGGCCGATCCTCATTGCGAGGATCGGCCCAATCTCGTTTAGGCGGGGCGACTACTTAGTCGTCGAGCTCTTCAGAACCGAAGAGATCCGCCGGGTCGAAGGCGCGGCTGGCTTCCCAGTACATTTCGCCCGTATCGACCGTCTCGATCAGGCCGCTGATCGTGTCATCGGTGATCGTTCCCGTGGTGGTTCCGGTGTTGCCAAAGTTGTCAACCCAGTTGAACGTGAAGGCACCCGAGGAGTTCACCGTACCGGCCCCGACGAGCGACTGCTCGACAAAGCTGTTGTATCCGTGGAAGAACAGCTTGCCGTTATCCCCGACGAAGATCGAGAAGTAACCGCCGTTTTCGGCATCGTCACCATCAAAGAAGCCCTGATACAGACCCGCGTAGTCGAACGTTCGGCGCTGGATCTTCCACCAACCCGAATCGCCGTCTTGCGATCGCCAGACACCAACGCCCTTGTCGCCGATGATGATCCCCGAGATCACGGTTTCGCCGTCTCGAGTCTCGCCAAAGATGACGCCATTGCTGTCCACGGTTCCAACGGCAACCGGGCGCTCGTTCACTTCATCTTCGTACTCGGTGGGGTCGAAGGCGTCGTCGTCGTCCGAGCCGCCGTTGTCGTCGCCAATGTTGCCACTGTCGTCATCGCCATCCGGGAATTCTTCCAGCTCGAGCGCGCCGAGGCTATTGGTCGTATTCGGGTCGATGGCGAAGAGAACGAACTTTCCGTCGCGAACGATGCCCGCGAGCATGCCGCCCTCACCGTTTCCACCAAAGGAACCAAGGTAGTTTCCATCCGGAGCGAAGTTGGTCAGGAACTCGTTCTTCTTGTCGTTGATCGCACTGGTATCGCTGAGGTCCGGGGCCACAAAGGTGGGTCGGCTCTTCTCTTCGATATCCTTGGCAATCGCTTCCAGGTTTCGCGGGATGAAGCTGCTATCGGTTTGCTTTGCCGCTGCGAGCTGGTCGAGGGTCGCCTCGGCCGCGACGGTGGTCAGCGGGTCGATGTTGCGCTCTTCGGTGGCGCTGAGATCATCGTCCGTCGTCACCACGGCCTTCAGGTTAAAGGTTCGACCTTCCAGCTCGGCCACAACCTCGATGTAGTAGTCGGTGTTGGCCGTCAGGTCGTCAAATTCGTATTCGCCATCGGTGTTGGTCGTCGTGGTGCTCACCACCGCGTCGGTCGTAGCGTTCTTCAGCGTGACCTCAGCTCCAGCGACTGGGGACAGGTCATCCGATTGGCGAGAAAGTCCGCCCAGCCCGGGCAGGAAGACGGTACCGCTGAGGTCGGCAAGCGCCGTTCCGCCTCCGCCACCGCCTCCGGTCGTACCGGTTGCACCGCCACCACCACAGCCGACCAGGCCAAGGGCTGCGGCTCCAATCGGAGCGATGACGCACGCAACGCGTAGCGCCTTGATCCAAGTTCCAGTGAAGTTCATTTTTTTCGGGTCTCCAGGAGCAAGTCCTCTGACTTACTTCAGTTATCGGAGACCTAGGGGCAAGACCTGTAACAAAAAATGCACGTACTCTAGCGAGTACTGCGACTTTCGTAGATCAATCGACCATCGGTCAAGCCCGGCCAAGTGTCGGTCCGAAAAGGTGCCAATGGCAGCCCGATCCGATTCACTACATTGCACAGGGGGTTGTCTGCCCAGGCATAGCGCACCGCTTTCGGATCGGGGACCGATTTGCTCGAAATCACCAACGATTCGCCTTCGATCCTCGCCTCGGCCCAGTGCCAAACCCGATCCTCTCCGGCAATCTGGAACCCAACGATCGGACCTCCATCGCTCGTCCTGAGACTACCCACCGTGTGCCGGACGAGGATTCGGATCGCACCAGCCTCCACTCGGTACCCATCAAACACCGGCGCGTGACCTCGCTGGGTGCTTTGATAGGCGACCTGTCGGGCCGTATCGGCAAGGCGCTCCGCCAGGGGCAGCTTGTCCCGAGGGTGGATGTCCGTGGGGTCGCCTAGATCGATCGTGACCACAAGCCCAGTCCGGGACAGGTTCAGGGCCTTGGCTTGAGCCTCGCGTAGCTCGGCCCATTCCGCCTCGGTGGGCACTTTCTTCCGTTCCCGATAGTTCGGGAGCTGCACGACCAAGAACGGCAGGTCAGGACTCCGGAACGCGGCCCGCCAGCTCGTGATCAATCGTGGCAAGAGGGTCTTGTATTGCTTCGCTCGCGGGGCATTGGTTTCCCCTTGATACCAAGCCACCCCGGCCAAGGCCATCGGGACCATCGGCGAAACCATTCCGTTAAACAGGTTCGAGGGGGCCGCCGGGTGGCCGGGGCCAAACGGGATCTCTCGCATCCGGATCAGTTGTGGCGAAAGCCGGGTCTCGATCTTGGTCTTCCACTTCCCCGCGAGGCTGACCTTCATGGCGCCGTCGGCATCTTGCAAGAAGAGATCCTCGGGTTCGCTGCCAAAACCGCCCCGGTCCTTGCGGTTGAACACACGGACGGCGAGCGTATTCTTTCCTTCCCGAGCGAGCCGCGGATGGATCTTGTAGCGACGCACGATCTCGCTCGGCTCCTGATCCCCAGTCCCGGTCGTACTGCCGACCATCTGGTCGTTCCAATAGACAAAGTCGTGGTCGGCGATCTGGCCCAGTTGCAGGGTCAGCTCTTGGTTCGCCATCGCCTGCGGGAGGTTCACCTCGGTGCGGAACCATACCGCTCCGTCGAACTGCATGCTCGGGTAGAGGTCTTCCCAATAGCCAGGCACCGAGGTCGTCCCCCATCCGGAGTCGTCGTAGGCTTCGCGGTGGTATCCCATGCCGAATCCGTGGTTGCCCTCATCCGTTTGGAAAACCTTTTTGGGAGAACGTAACCAACGGCGATACTCCACCAGGTCATTGCGGTTCTCGATCTTAGCCCGCTCATAGACGTCTAGCAGGGGCTTCAGCTCGGGATCCAGAGAAAGCCCTGAGTACGGTGTCCAGGCCTCCGCGCTGCTGCCGCCCCAACTCGCGTCGATCACCCCAATCGGTATATCCTCACTCGCCTGAATCGACTTTGCAAAGAGGAACGCCACCGCGCTGAAGCCCGCTGCGGTACTGGGCGCCGCCACTTTCCACTCGCCGCGCAGAGAGTCCTGCGGTTCATCCGTCGCGTTGAACCCAACCTTGAAAAGCCGAATCTGGGGCAGATCAGCGGCGTCAATCTCCTTGGTCGAATTCTTTATCTGACTCAAGGGGAAGGCCATGTTGCTCTGCCCGGAACACAGCCAGACATCCCCGACCAAGACGTTGGGAAGGTTCAGCGCCTCGTCCGAATCAAAGACCCCCAGTTCGTTCGGTCCCCCTACCGAAAGGATGGGCAGATTGACCTGCCATCGCCCCCGCGTATCCGCCGTCGTGCTCGCCGAATGGTGTTGGAAGGTCACGGTGACCCGCTCACCGGGCGTGGTCCAGCCCCACACCGGGACCGGTCTTCCCCGTTGCAAAACCATGTTAGGCCCAAACATCGGCGAAAGCCGCAGAGGAATCTCCTGCGGCTTGGCCACGGCCAAACTGGCCGCCAACGGCATCGCGAGCAACGTGGTCAACACAATCGGAAAAGACGTTAGTCGCGGGCCCAGAACATCGGACCGGATTCCTCTTGAATCACCGATTGTCGCAGCACTTCGAGGGCCTTTCGCAGCCCTTCCATGCTCGACATCAGGCCATCTTCGTGCTCGATGCTGAGAACAAAGTCATACCCAACCGAGCGCAACGTGCTACAGAAATCCTTCCACCACTCGATTCCGTGACCGTATCCGACGCTCCGGAAGACCCACGAGCGGTTCAGGATATCCCCGTAGCTCCGAGTATCGAGATTTCCGTTGAGGGCCGAATTGTACTGGTCGATCCGGGTGTCCTTGGCATGAACGTGGAAGAGCGCTTCTTCGGCCGCAAGCTGACGGACGGCGTAAATCGGGTCGATTCCTTGCCACCAGAGGTGACTTGGATCGAAGTTGGCCCCGATGTATTCCCCGTTCTCAACCCCATGCCGGAGTTGGAGCAGGGTGTCGTTGTTGTAGCAGACAAACCCCGGGTGCATCTCGATCGCAAAGCGAACGTTGTGCTTCTTGAGCTTGGCCGCTTGTTCGGTCCAATAGGGGAAAACGACCTCGCTCCACTGATAGTCGAGCACGTCTCGGTATTCATCTGGCCAGGCGCAGGTCACCCAGTTCGGGTTGATTGCCCCCGGGTGATCGCCCGGACACCCGCTGAATCCGTTCACAATGCGGACATCCAGGGCGTCGGCCAGCTCCACCGCCTTCACGAAAGCCTCGTGGTGGGGCCGAGCGATTTCGGCCCTTGGGTGGATCGGATTCCCGTGGACGCTGATGGCGCTGAGGATCAATCCTCGGTCGGAGATCTTCTTGAGGAGGGCTTGGCGAGCCGCCGCATCCTGAAGCAGAACGTCTACATCGAGGTGCGGATTTCCGGGATAGGCTCCGGCCCCGAGTTCTACCGCCTGAATCCCCTCGGCCTGGACGATGTCGAGCGCCTCATCCAAGGACCGGTCGCCAAAGAGAGCGGTAAAGATTCCGATTTTCATTGCCCCAGGTTGTACCCCGGTCGCATCGCCCCGGAGTCTTGGGGAAGGTGATTGGACTTACAGGTCTTATGGGTCTTGTGGGTCCTATCAAGCTCGGACCCAGATTCGTTGGCGCGTCGCGAGCATTGTTACCAAACCGACCAACAACGTAAGGAAACCCGCGTACGCGGCCAGACTCCATGGGCTCCAGCCCTGGTTCCCGACCCAGCCATGCAGGCCGGTCAGCCGGATCCCGGCCGGAATGAGGTTCGTGATCACGATGTAGCCCAGAATCGGGTTCATCCCCACCGCCGCGACAAACCCTGGCGCCCGGGCTGGCTCCACCGGCAGGTCGCCGGTCCAAGTGGATTCGGCCCCGAGGCGCAGCCCCCGTGGGTCCTCAGTCGGAGGTTCGCCTCCCGGTTCGGATCCACGGGGGAGGGCGTGGCCTCGGGGAGGGTCCGAATCCCGAAGCCTCAAGGCCGACCAGACCAGCGCCGCCAATGCCGGCGTCAGCAGCAAGTAACTCCACGAAGTCGGATCCTTCCGGAGCGAAGGATCCAGAACATGAGCCACGTACACCGCCCCGAAGACCCCCGCGGCCCCGGCCAGCCACCAAGACTTGCGATAGACCCGCTCGGCCAAGAGGGCTACCGCACCGAATAGCAGGAGAATCTGAAAGACCCGAGACTCATCACTCGCCAAAAGGCACAGCCCGGCCAAGCCTAGTCCGCCAGCATACGGCCGCCAACGACCCCTAAAGTGAGAAAAGGCCATCCCCGCTGCGGCCACGATCAGATACTTCTGATACTCAAACCGAAAGGCCCAAGGCGCTGGAGTCCAGTTCCAAAACTCGGGCTTGAGCAACCACAACAGGAAGAATACGCCTGGGACGATCGCAAGCCAGCCAATCCAACGCTGGGCCAGCTTCCAGGTGAGCCCAGCCGTGATCGACACTTGGGCCAAGGACATCAAGATCGAATCCTGCCGAGCGGGGTCAAAGGCCTTGCCGCTCAGTTCCCCGGCCTGCCACAGTCCGTAGCCCACGATCCCAACGCCGACCCCGCGCAGAACCGCGACGGCCCAATTGGGCAACCGGTCCCAACGCAGAAAACAACAGGCCATCCCCACAAACCAGAGGAGCGACCAGGCGAGCCAAGTCCGGTCGGCCATAGCCGCGCTCGAACGCAGATGTTCCACCGCGATCGCAAGCGCACCGATCCCCAAGCCCCTTAGCACGATCCGTCCCACCGAAGCCTCGCGGGCCAACGGAATCGCCGCCCCCATCGCGAAAATGAAGAACGGAAACACCCAATCAACCCAAGTCAGGCCAAACCGCTCTGGGTTGAGCTTCATCCCCGGCGGTTCCAACTGGCGGTGATACATCCAGCCCGGCAGCGATCCCCAAGGGAGCATCCCGCTGAGCGCCATCCCCAAGATGGCCCATCCTCGGAGAGCATCGAGCGCAGCCTCACGCGGCTTCATGACTTCATTCTAGCCCGGGTACCTTGTAGCCCATGAACCTGGCCGAGTGGCTCTTCGAGCCGTTCATCAAGTCCCGCGCCCTGGAGATCTCCCCCTTCAGTATCCTCAAGTTCCTGGTTTTGGGAGGACTCTTGATCCTCGCTGCGCGACTCGTCAAGAACAATGTCCGCAAGACCTTGGTCCATCGGGCCGGAGTCGAGGATGGCGTCGCTTATGCCGTCAGCCGCATCTGTTACTACATCCTGATCCTCGGGGGAGCCTTCGCGATCTTGCACGAGATGGGGATCAACGTCGCGAGCCTAGCGACATTTGCCGGGGCTTTGGGGGTCGGGATTGGACTTGGTTTGCAGGGCATCGCCCGCAACTTTGTTTCCGGGCTCATTCTGCTTCTTGGACGGACGATCCGCCAGGGCGATCGAATCGAACTCCGGACGGTGAGCGGCGACGTTCAGAGCATTTCACTCTACTCCACGGTCCTCCGGAGTCCGGAGGATGCCGATATCGTCATTCCGAATTCGATGATCCTTGAGGAGCCAGTCATTAACTGGACCCTGCAGGATCGCCGCCGACTAGTCGCCACCGAGGTTCAGGTGAAATACGAAGAGGACCCCGTGATCGTGAAGGAACTCTTGGAAGCCGTCGCCCGAAGGACCCCCGGAGTCCTGGAGAATCCCACCCCCGACGCGCGACTCAAGGCCTTTGGCGACCACGCCTTGGTGTTCAGGCTTCTGGTATGGACGGAAGACTATGTCTTCTTCCCCAACAAGCTGATCTCTGAGCTGAATTACGCCATCCTAGCCGAATTGAACTCGCGAGGGATGGCGCTTCCCTATCCCACCCAAGTGATCCACCGCATCGGCGGCGAGGAGAACTGAATTCCTAGCAGATCTGGATCAAGATCACAAAAAACTCTATCAATTGCGGTTGGCGCGGTTTCGGCCTGATGTTATCCTATGGGTATGGTCATCATCTCGCCGCTTCTGCTGGTTGCTGCACTTCAGCCTTCCGTGATCGAAGGCACGGTTGTTGAGGTGCGAGTCCATCGCCAATTTGCCGGCAAGCTCGGCTATCGCGTCTCGCGAGACCTCGTCGTGGAGCATGATGGGCAGAAGGTCGTGGTGCACTTGCCGCCGGTCCATAGCCGAAGTCGGGATCTCCAACCCCTGCCAAAGGTCGGCGACAAGTACTGGGTCCGAAGTTAAAGTCGGACCGTGTAGGTCAGCACTAGTTGGTGCTGGTAACCGTCAGAGCGGGTATTGGGTCGACCAAAGGCGCCCATGACCGAGAGGCCTCCGCCTGCATCCCACGAGAGCGCGACCCACGTTGCCCCCTCGCGTCCCCCGATGTGGTCGGCGAGCAGAACCCACTTGTCGGTGAGTTCTAGGTCGGCTCCGATCATGCCCTGGACAACATTGTTGAGTCGCCAGGCGCCACCGTGAATCCGCAACTTGTTGAAGTCCACGCGCCCGACCGCGTAAGGATCCACCGACTTGCCCAGACCATTGGCAGCTCCGACGCTGGCCGCATACCCGAGCCCCTTGTACTGCCCTTCGGCCACAAGCAATTTGGCATCCCAAGGGTGCCGACCCAGATATTCGGTACTGATGCCAACTTCTGCTCGATCGGCGATTCCGATTGTCGCCCCGCCGGTGTGATAGTAGCGCTTATCGATGTTGCGCTCGGTGCCCGTGATGGCGTGATTGACGGAGAATTCTCGATGCCGAAGGATATCGGCGATCGGGATCACAATCAACCCAGTCGGCGCCGCGGCGCACGTCCCAACAATTCCCACACTCAGTAGGCCTAGCCAACCTTTTTTCATCCTGAATTCTTCAACTGCATTATATTGCAGTTGCCCCCATGTATCTTTTCCATGACAAACGAAACTCGTAGCCAGGAAGAGTTACTGGGGGCAGCGAAATCAGGCGGCGATTCGAAGACCTCGATTGCCAGCATCGAATCCCGAGAATTGGGAGATCGATGTCGAGAGGTTGTCGGACATCGACCGAAGCTGTTCGGCTAGAGCGCTGAGCTCCTCGGCGGCGGCCGCCATTTCTTGGCACGAAGTCGTGTTGTCGCCCGCGACCCTCGCGACGGTGCTGATGTTGCTTCCCAACTCGAGGCTATGGCGGGCCAACTGTCCAGCGATTTCTTTCGCCTCGCCGCTGATCCGGTTAAGGACCACAACATGGGAATCCGCCGAAGTCGCAATATTCACCGAGGAAAGGATCGCCTCCCGCACTTTGCGGGACGTTTCTTGCATCGAGACAAATGCCTCTCCCGCGGCCGTCGACTTCGATGTTCCAACCTCGATCGATCGGTGCGAGTCCTCGATCGCCTGCACCGCCTCGGAGACGATGGACTTCACGCCACCGATCAGTTGGGCAATCTCTTGGGTCGACGCGCTAGAGCGTTCCGCAAGCTTTCGAACCTCATCGGCAACAACCGCAAATCCCCGGCCCTGTTCCCCGGCACGGGCGGCCTCGATGGCAGCATTGAGGGCCAGGAGATTGGTTTGCTCGGCGAGTTGATCAATCTTGAGGACGATTTCGCCGATCTGTTGCCCCTTCGAATCAAGTTCGACAATACGATCTCTGGAAACCTTGGCGAGTTCTGAGATCTCTTCCATCGAGCGGAGCGTTTCGGACATTGTCTGTGCTCCAGCCAAAGCAATGTCAGCCATCTCGGTGGCCACATGGGTTGCCTCAGTCAGGCATTCTCGGGTCTGCTCGACCGATCGGACGACTTCTTGGACGGCCTGCTCTTGTTGCTCGGTTCCCGTTTGGAGTTGGTCGACAGCATCGGAGAGTCCCTCGACCGTCTTGGTGGCGGCTTGGGAGGTCTCTGCGAGGACTTCGCTTCGATGCGCAATCTCCTCGGTGCCCTGGGCATTCACATCCGCCGAACTCGCGATCGCGCTACTCGACTCTGTCAATACTAGACTCTTGTCTTGAAGATCTTTCACAAGATCGGTGAGGCCGACGACCGCCTGGTTGAACTCGGATTTGGACCGTTCCGCTCCGATGAAGACGGACTCAACAACCTCGGCAAACTCGCCGACCTCGCGACGCTGCTCGGCCGCAAGGTGCAGCGCCTGGCTCCGGTCGATCTCGACCAGATTCGCGCTTGCAAGTCGGCTAAGGCCGGCATTAAGCGGTTCGAGCCCCTTGCTTTGGAGTTGACCGAACAAGTCGGTCATGGCGTGGAAGGCGCGGTCGAACCTCTTGACGAGACGGGCCATTCCGATCCCCGTGAGGGTGAGGACAACGAGGGTGAGCCCGAGAGAGAGCACTACCAATCGATCCATGGCGGCCCCAACTTCGGATTTGCTGGCAAGGCTCGCCGCTTCGAGCTGGTCACTGACGGCCCCCATGCCCTCTTCAAGCTCTTCGAACGTTTCCATGAACTTGGGAAACTCGGCTTCGGCCTTTTTGTAATCTTGATAGGCAAGGCCGACGATTTGGGAGGCGCTCTCGCGGTATCGCTCGACGACCTCGTTGACCTCGGCGATTGCCGACTTGAGTTCGGGCTGAAGATCCAGGGCCGCGTTGTCTTTCATGACGGTGGCATAGACCTGGCCATGCTCTTCCACGGCTGCGGAGACCTCGGCCCGCGAATCGAGATTGCCCCGCTTGACCTCATAGAGAGCCTGGATGACGTCGCCGCGAAGAGCGTCGTGCATCATGTCTCCGTCCTGGTGATTTCGGAGGGCCTGAGTAGAAATCGACGACTCACGGATGCTGCGATTGGCCTCATTCGCCTTGTAGAAGGCCAGCCCCCCGAGGGCCACGACGAGGAGAGAAACGATTGCAGTAGTCCACCAAGCTTGCGCACGAATTGACATGTTCACACCCATCAGGCTCAAAAAAAGCCTGCTTAGTGCAATTCTCGGAGCAACTCTCGAATGTCTCTATAACAAAGGACAAACTCGACGGGATTGGGAAGCCGGAGCTCTACCGCCGAGCGAAGAAGTGGATAGGTCTCACTCGAACACCTTTGAGTTTTTCTGCCGATTCACTCGGCATGATGACGCCAACGCGGATTCTCTCCGCAGGCATCCCCCGGGCGACCAGCCAATTCTTGAGTAGGCGACCCCGACGAAGGGCAACCCGGCGGGCGACCTCCTCTGGCCCCTTTGCGGCCCGGATGACGATATCGAGCTTTACCCAGCTCTCATCCTTCAAAAACCGGTGGGCTTGGGTCATCATTTCCTCGCTCCTCGTCTCGAGCCCCGAATCGTCGGGCTTGAAGGCCAACGGCTGGGAATCCAAGAGGCTTTCGAGCGCATCTTGAACTCTCTCCAAGTCCGGATCGGGAGCCGCCGACATCACCTCAGGCACCTCGAAGGTCCCCGAGTTGTTCACCGAATCTTCTTCGGGATTGGCGGCCGACACGAGGGCCACCACCGAACCCAACCCAAGCCAGGCAACAGCAGCCGATAATCGCTTCATAGCTTTACCTTAGCACGGACCCGCGATGTCGAAGTTTGTGCTCAGGATGATGTAGTCAAAAATCGAGATCTCCAGATCGCCATCCAGATCGGCGCGGTCGTCGCAGGTGGGATCGCAGACGAGCTTGCCGAAGCTATCGCTCAGCAGGACGTAATCGAAAATCGTGACCGCATCGTCGCCATCAATATCCCCTAGGCAGGGTTTGGCGATCACCACCGGGGACCCCGAGAGCGAGAAGTTCACACCGGAAATGACATGCGAGAGCGTGTTGTATCCCTTCACGGTGATATCGTAGGGTCCATTGGTAGGTAGCACTCCCGGAACGACGTAGGCAAGTCCTTGATGATTGAGCAAGACGGTGCCGGTCCAGCTTCCCACCGAAACGTCCACCGGGTAGCCCCGGATTTCGCCGACGTAACCGGCGATCTGTGCCACCAGGGTAAAGCCACGGACCGGGGCCGGCCCGGGGGTCTCGTCGGCTCCACGATCAGGCGCGCCGAAGGGAGAGGCATCCCCATCGATATCAACCAGCCCTACCGGCGGGATTATGGCTCCCGTACCCTGAGCGGTCGATCCGGCCGTGATCCACAGTCCTCCGGCAGCAGGAAGAGCTAAGCCTGCAGGGGCATTCACATCGTTGGCAGGAACAAGATTCGTATAGGCATTCGGGGTGTTATCCCACTGATTATGAGTCGCCGAGACGTTGGCGACTCCATTCGCCACGCGGACACCCGAGCTGTTGGCCTCGAAGAGATTGCTTGCAAACTGAACACTCGGATGCGTTACGGCGGCGGAGAGGACCGCCCCCACCCCAGCGATTCCCGATGCGAAGGTGTTGCGGTGGATCAGCACCGGCCCATAAGTTGCCCCCGCCCCCAGGCGAATGTGGGCTCCGTCCCCGATTGTGCCTCCGCCTTGAGCCGAAAGAACAGACCGGTAGAACATGTTCCCCTCGATCCTGTGAGTCCCTCCCTGGGTACTAATCGCGCCTCCGACGGCAGTTTGAGTGGCGTTCTGTGCAACGACCGTATTCCTGTCGAAGTAGTTGTTGACGATCACGCTATTGACTCCGCTCGAAAGCCCGATCGCCGCCGCCTGGATCAAGCTCGCGGCCGGACTGATGGCGAGATTCCCCCGGAAAACGCAGTCCTCAATTCGAGCTGAGCAATTAACAGAGGCGAGAAGCCCGGCCGGAATGCCTCGACCAGCATCGATGATGAAATCCTGAACAACGGTTGGCGCGGCTGGGGTCCCGCCAGCCAGCGTGATGACCCGGGTCGCGTTGTTGCCACTGAGGACCGTAGGATAGCGGCGGGGATGCCTGGCCGCCAAGGAGGCTTCAGTTCCACGGAACCCTCCGATGAGCCGAACGCCCGGAGCAAGCGGGATCGGTCCGGAATAATTGCCTCGCGCGACCCAAATTTCATCACCTGGGAGAGCGGCAAGATTGGCCCTTTGAATCGTCGCAAAAGCGGTCGCCCACGATGCACCATTCCCAAACGTGTCGTCCCCACAGGGACTTACATGCAAAACAGCCGCTTGGGCTGAACCCAGGACAAGTGCAACACCGACGACGGAAACCTTTAACTTCAACATACGGAGCCTCTACTGATAATCGTACTAGGCAAGGGTTTCCGTGACATCGATCTTTGGCCGGACGACGGAATGGCCACGGGTGGGTCGACCAAACACGAAAAAGCCCCCTGTTTCCAGAAGGCTAATTCTAAGATTTAGTATCCGCGCAGCGCGCTTATCTTCCGGTCGGTCGCCCGACAAGTACTTCCGCCGCTGAAGAGCTTAACTGCCGTGTTCGGGATGGGAACGGGTGTGTCCTCTTCGCCAGGACCACGCGAATACAAATTGTAACGGGCGCAGTCGCCCTGACAGTTGCAAACGTAACGAAATGGCTCACTCACCAATTTAAACAAAGCCGTGGATACAGCTTGTATTTAAGCCCTCGGCCAATTAGTATCGGTCAGCTGCACGTGTTACCACGCTTCCACCTCCGACCTATCACCTAGTAGTCTTCTAGGGGCCTTACTTCGAAATGAGAAACCTTATCTTGGGGTGTGCTTGGCGCTTAGATGCTTTCAGCGCTTATCACTGCCCGACATGGCTACCCAACGTATGCCCTTGGCAGGACAATTGGTACACCAGAGGTCGGTACACTCCGGTCCTCTCGTACTAAGAGCGTCTCCCCTCAAGTTTCTTACGCACGTAGTGGATAGGGACCGAACTGGCTCACGCCGTTCTGAACCCAGCTCGCGTGCCTCTTTAATCCGTGAACTCCGGAACCCTTGGGACCTTGTACAGCCCCAGGATGAGACGAGCCGACATCGAGGTGCCAAACCATGCCGTCGCTGTGAGCGCTCGGGCAAGATCAGCCTGTTATCCCCGGGGTAGCTTTTATCCGTTGAACCCTGGCGTGCCCACGCACAACCAGAGGGTCACTTAAACCGACTTTCGTCCCAGCTCGACTTGTGGGTCTCACTGTCAACCGCACTGTATACTTATATGCTCGACGCCTGATTTCCGACCAGGCTGAGTGCAGCTTTGTACGCCTCCGTTACATTTTGGGAGGCGACCGCCCCAGTCAAACTACCCGCCACAGACTGTTTCCATCCCGGATAACGGGACAGGTTAGTTAACCAGATAAAGAAGGGTGGTGTTCCATTGGTGCCGAAGCTCCCACCTACGCTCTACATCCTTACCCAATCAACAATCTGAAGCTGTAGTAAAGCTCCACGGGGTCTTTCCGTCCTACTACGTGGAATCCGCATCTTCACGGATACTACAGTTTCACCGGATTTCTCGTTGAGACAGTGCCAGAGTCGTTACACCTTTCATGCGGGTCGGTATTTAGCCGACAAGGAATTTCGCTACCTTAGGACCGTTAGAGTTACGGCCGCCATTCACTAGGACTTCGATTCAATGCTTCGGTTACCCTAACATCTCCTGTTAATCTACTAGCATTGGGCAGGTGTCAGCCCCTATACGTCGGTTTTCACCTTGGCAGAGACCTGTGTTTTTGGTAAACAGTCGCCCCGGCTGCTTTGCTGCGGCCCCTTGCGGGGCACCCCTTCTTCCTAAGTTACGGGGTCAATTTGCCTAGTTCCTTAACGAGAGTTCTTCCGAACGCCTTAGTCTCCTCGACTCACCTACCTGTGTCGGTTTGCAGTACGGTCAGACATAGCTGAAGCTTAGGAGTTTTTCTCGGCCCCTATCCACCCACAGTACCTCGGACCGAAGTCCTTAGTTCAGAACAACCAACGGTCTGTCGTGAGCTTCAAGAAGCGTCATCCATCGCACTATGCCTGGGGCTGGAATTTCAACCAGCTGTCCATCGGTTACGCCTTCTGGCCTCACCTTAGGGCCGCCTTACCTCCGTCTGACGAACATAGCCGGAGAAACCTTAGGTTTTCGGCGCAGGGGATTCTCACCCCTGTGATCGCTACTCATTCCTGCATTCTCACTCGACTGCACTCCACGACTGCTTACGCTATCGCTTCACTGCGCAGCCGACGCTCCCCTACCGATCACCACTCATGTGGGATCCCGTAGCTTCGGGTCTAGACTTTAGCCCCCTTACATTATCCGCGCAAAGTCTCATTCGGCCAGTAAGCTATTACGCACTTTTTAAAGGATGGCTGCTTCCAAGCCAACCTCCTGGCTGTTTATGAGACCTCACATCGTTTCACACTTAGTCTAGGATTAGGGCCCTTAGCTGACGATCTGGGTTGTTTCCCTTTTGACCACGGACCTTATTGCTCGCAGTCTCACTGCTACGCTTCACGTTCTGGCATTCGGAGTTTGGTTGGGTTCAGTAAGCTGGTAGGCCCCCTAGCCCATTCAGTGCTCTACCTCCAGAACGAAACACGTAACGCTGTACCTCAATACATTTCGGGGAGAACCAGCTATCTCTGCGTTCGATTGGCATTTCACCGGACTAACCACAGCTCATCCCGAGACTTTTCAACGTCAATGAGTTCGGTCCTCCATGTTGTGTTACCAACACTTCAACCTGGCCATGGCTAGATCACGCAGTTTCGGGTCTACTAATACGGACTTGACGCTCTATTCGAACTCGGTTTCCCTCCGGCTCCGCGTCTGAGACGCTTAACCTTGCCCGGACTAGTAACTCGCAGGATCATTCTGCAAAAGGTACGCCATCACACTTGACCGGATTGCTCCGGACATGGTGCTCTGACTGTTTGCGGGTTGTGCGATTTCAGGTTCTATTTCACTCCCCTCCCGGGGTTCTTTTCACCTTTCCCTCACGGTACTGGATGCACTATCGGTGACAACTTGTATTTAGGCTTTTCCGGTGGTCCGGATAGATTCATGCGGGGTTCCTCGTGCTCCGCATTACTCGGGTACATCCTGAATTCGTGTTGATTTTGGAATACGGGGCTATCACCCTCTATGGCCGTGCTTTCCAACACGTTCTACTAACCTTCAACGATCTTCTTTTCTAAATCCCTCAAACAGAAGGCGGACCCTCTGTTTGGGAGACTTAGTGGATGCCCCACAACCCCACAGGGCATGCCCTGTGGTTTGGCCTGTTCCGATTTCGCTCGCCGCTACTTACGGAATCTCTTCGAGTTCTCTTCCTCTGGTTACTTAGATGTTTCAGTTCACCAGGTTCCCTCTATCACCCTATGGATTCAGATGATAGTGACTAGGCATTACCCTAGCCGGGTTTCCCCATTCGGAAATCTGCGGATCATAGCTTCTGTGCAGCTCCCCGCAGCATATCGCTGCTTACGCGTCCTTCTTCGGCAAATTGTCCCTAGGCATTCGTCACACACCCTTTGTAGCTTAATTTTTCTGTGCTGTATCCACAGCGTTTGCTTAAATTGATGCGCGTTCCACTTCGTTACGTATGCAACTGTCAAGGTGCCTGCCCGGCTTGCTGGATTCGTTTCCGTCGTCCAGCGGCAAAGAGAAATGATACCAACACCCATTCTGGATTGCAAGGGGGGTCGGCCACTTTTTCGATAAATCGGCCCAATTTCCGCCCAGCAGAAGGCTCCCGAAGGCGGAACCTGCAAGAATACGGGGATTCTTTGTACCCAGGCTACTTGGACTTTTTTTGCCGGACATGGAAAGAAAGACAGGGGAAACATCCAGAGTGCATTGGCCCGTCAATCCAAAAGTCGTCCTAGGAGTCCTAGTGGGGGTCGCAGTCGGGATGGGCGTCCACCACATCCAGAAGCTCTGGCCAGGCGTCGCCAAACCGTCGGAAGAGCCCGTCAAGACCCGGCTCCTAGCCATCCGGATGATCCAGCTCCCCTCGTTCGAGGCCGACGGACGGATCAAGACGCCTTCGATTCCGGTCGAAATCGAGAATCTCAGCGGCCATGCGATCGCGCTTCCGATCCACGATCAGTATCGCTGCATCGTCGTCAAGTCCAAGGGCGAAGAGGTTCTGCCCCGAAAGCTGGTCCCAAAGACAGCCGTCGTCACCGCCCGAGACTTCGTGATCATCAAGCCAAACCAAGTCAAGCGGATCAACTTCAGAGTGAAAGTACTCGACGAATCACGCCAAGGCAGACTCGAAGCAGTCCCAATCGTCGTCAACATACCGCCGAAGCATCTCTCCGCATCGGGTTGGGCAGCGGTAAGAAACAAGCTTCGCAAGGGCCGAGCCTACCTATGGGGGACAGGGGCCATCCATGGTCACACCAAGCCCCTCAAGAACCCCTAGTCGTCCCCAGTCAAGTCGAAATTCTCGCTCAGGACGCTGTAGTCAAAGATGGTGATCTGGCCGTCGCCATCAAAGTCGGCCGCATCCAAGAATCCAGTCTCGCCACGCTGCTTATCAAAGGCTCCACTGAGGGCGATGTAGTCGAATACCGTGACCGAGTTGTCCCCATCGAGATCTCCGCCAAGGAGGTTGATCGAACCCAGGACCAGAGTCTGCTGCCCTGCGTCGAGGGTCCCCAAGCTCTTCACTAAGCTCCCGGCTGAATCCACTAGAACCTTGACCGACTGGTGAACCATCAGACGAAAACGGATCTCACCCGATGAGTTCGGAGTAACCGTCCGAGTGTCACGTACCAGCCCGGACTGAGGATCCAGAAAGCGGATCCGAACCGGTTTGGAAGTCAGATACCCACTGAGCCGAATCGACCCCGTCGCCAGATGGTCAACGATCTGCCCGCGATAGGCCTGGATCCACCCCTGAGGACTCGTTCCATAGCCCACCACAAACTTCCCGTCGGCGCTGATAGCGGTCGCCGTAAAGAGATTCCAACCGGAGACGTTCGCCCCCGAGCTCCGCAACACGTCGATCAGCAGCTCGGTTCCAAAGTCCGCGGAGTGATAGATGGCCTCGCCGCCGCTTCCCCGCTTCTGGTAGCCCACGATTCGGTTTCCATCCGCGCTGATCCCTTGAGCCGAACTCTCGGTCCTCAGCGGGTCGTGGGTCAGGAACTCAGTGGCAGTCCCGCCCGACCAGCGAACGGCCCGAAGGTCTCCGGCAGAAAACCGGGCCGCTCCGACCACCACGCCCCCGTTCGAAGTGATGCCAAAGGCAAAGGAGGGCCCTTGGCTGCCGATTGGAAATGGCAGAGCCTCCCAACCCCCGGTCGAATCATGCCGAAATGCTTGGATCCCATTGGCCCCAGTGCTATAGCCCACGATCCAGCGACCGTCGGGGGTCATCGCCGTGGGGGTGGCTTGGCTCGAACCACCGGAGAGATCCCCCAGATTGACCAACCCTGCGGTCGTCCATCGAAAGAGGGCGGTCCCGCCGGCGACACTTCCCTCGCCGACGACCACGCTCCCATCGGAGTTCGTTGCCCATGCCTCGCTGCGGAAGCTGCCCCCGGCCAAGTCGCCAAGCCCGGTCAGCAAGCCCGATTCCCACCGGCACGCCTGCCAACCCGAAGTGCTCGAGCTCCCTCCGATAACCACCTGGCCGTTCCCGCTCACTGCGCGGTTGATGGCCGAGATTGTCCCTCCGAAGAGGTCGCCGGTCGAGGTGATCCCACCGGCTTCCGTCCAGCGGAAACCGGCTCCGCCCGTGGCAGCCAGGCTGTAGCCCACCACCACCGCACCATCGGCACTCACCGAGTAGGCCTCGCTGTAGTTGCTCCCTCCGGCCAGGTCTCCCAGACCGATCAGACTTCCCTGCCAAGCCGCTTGCGCGGAACCGGCGAGGAGGACCCCGCCCACGAGGATGGACCTCTTCATGACCTTATCGCTTCATGTTGATGAGGTCCTGCAGCATCTCATCAACCGTGGTCACGACTCGGGTGTTGGCCTGGAATCCTCGCTGGGTGATGATCAGGTCCGTGAATTCGTTCCCAATATCGACGTTCGATTGCTCCAGGAATCCCGAGTTGATCAGGCCCCGGCCCCCAGTACGAGGCTGCCCGATGACCGCGATCCCGGAGTTGTCCGAGTTCCGCCAAAGGTTGTTCCCGGTTCGCTCCAGACCGCCTGGGTTCGGGAAGATCGCGGTGGCGATTTGTCCCAGCGCGCGGGTCAAGCCATTGGTAAAGAGGCCCGTGATCAGTCCGTCTTGGCTGACGCTAAAGCTTTGCAGCGATCCCGGGGGGAAGCCGTCTTGGTCGCTCAGCGAGACTTGGCTCGTGGCTTGGTTGTTCTGAATCGTCTTCAGCTGGGTGATGTCATCAAAATTGAGGTCCACGGTGAACTGAAGCGGCGCACCAGCCAGGACAGTCACGGACCGGGGGGCGCCCATATCGATCGGGCTACCGTTCGAATCGTAGTAAAGACCCGGACCTTCGGGGCTACCGCCATCACTTTGGGCGATCTCGACGCCGTTCGAGTCGAGCACTCGCCAATCCCAACGGGTCACCGCTCCAGCCACCGGCGGCACAAAAGGCGCTTCCTGTCGATTGAAGTATTGGATGGTGATGTCGTGACCACCGCCCTGGCTATCATAAACCCGTGCGGCGGTCGTCCAGTCGGGAGCCGACCGGGTCGAGCCAATCGCAACCGAACCCGACAGGTTGCCGGCAAAGCTGGCCCGGCTGGTGACCTGGACGGCATTCAAACGACCGAGAGGAACGTTGAGAGAGCTACCCGCGGTGATCGGGGTCGAGGTCTCTTGGTCTCCTTGCTTGATAAAGTCCCAACCCATCACCCGTTCGCCGGTCGCACGGTGAACCATGTCTCCGTTGGCATCAAGGTCGAACGATCCGTCGCGAGTGAAGGCGGTCCGGAGTCCGTTGGACGTCATGAAGAAACCGTTGCCCTGGATCGCCAAGTCAGTCGGCCGGTTCGTCGCGTTGAGGGATCCTTGCTCATTGAAGACATCCGTTCCTGCGACCAAGACCCCGAGGCCAAACTGAATCGGGTTCGTACCACCCGTTTCGTTGTTCGGTCGCCCGGCCCCTCGGATCGTCTGGGCCAACATGTCCTGGAAGGTCACTCGGCTGCCTTTGTAGGCAGTCGTGTTCACGTTGGCAAGGTTGTTTCCGATGACGTTCATTCGGGTTTGTTGCGCCTTGATACTCGCAACCCCGGCTAGCATGGCTTGTAGCATTCTTCGTGCTCCTCTACTTCTGTTAATGGGTCGATTGAGTCGGGGAGCGAGCCGTGAGTCCTCTGTTTCGAAGAGGGCCCTCAAGACCTCCCGGCCACGTCGCCGGGATCCATCTCGGGTAAGCGGATCGCTCAGAGTGAATGATTTGAACTAGACGATGACAGCACTGTCGATATTGGTGAAAACGTTCTCCTTCATTTGGGCTCGGTCGACGGCGGTGATCACGGTGCGATTCTTCACACTGACCACCAAGGCCACGTCCTCCATCAGCACCAGCGATTCTTTGGCTCCCTTTTGGGCCGCGCGTTCTACCCCAGCCACGACTCGGTCCCAGTCGGCAGGACTGAGTTCGATATTCCGACTCTGGAGGCGGGTCGCCGCATGGCCACTCACCTTGAGCCGGTTTTCCAAGATCTGACCGAAGTCAGGACCCGTGCCTGGCGTCGTCTGCGTCGTACGCGGCGACTGGAGGGCGTCGATTCGCCCCGTAACCATCTCGTGGATCTTGGTGTTTTGGATGGGATTGCTCATGAGAAAATTAGCCTGCAAAGCTCTGGACGTCCAAGAGGTTCACCTTGACGTCTTTTCCTGTGGAATCCATTACGGTCAGTTGAATTGAGCCGCTCTCGAAGCTGACTTTCTTCACCGAGCCTGTCAATTCCAGCGGCTTCCCGTCTGGGCCCTTCAGCACCGGGTGAGGCGCGGTGATCGTCTTGCCGATCAATCCGCCCGCTTGGCTCAGGGTCACAAGGTCGGTGAGGGGATTGCTCGCTCCGGCATCCCGAACCGCCGTGACGTTCTTCATTTCGATCTCCGCGATTCCGCCGTTCGCCTCTTCCACCTGCAGGTAGCGCGAGCCGTCCTTGATGCTGGTGCCTCGAACGATTCCGCTGACCTGCTGCCCCGAACCGACGCCACCATCGGCGCTATTTCGGATCCCGGTGACAAATTTCCCGAGCATCCCACTGGCTTGCTGAACTTCCATCGAGTTCTTGAGCTCATCGATCCCCTGGACGGTCCCGAGCTGGGCCATTTGGGCGTAGTACTCCGTATCCTTGACCGGCTCCAGAGGGTTCTGGTTTGCCAGCTGGGTGATCATCAGGCGCAGAAAGGCATCGGCGTCGAGAGTCTTGGATTTGTTCTTGACCGGGCTGGTCCCAAAGTAGGCACCCGTATCCAATGTGTTCACAGGAAAAGTTGACATTATTGGTTTACATCACCATGTCCAATCCGGCGGTGGCCAGACGGCGCAGAGTCGGGGCCTGGGGCTGGTCGGCCTTCGGCGAGGGGTGGCTGTGCAGACGGTTTGCCTGCTCAAAGTCTCGTCTATCCATGCGGTCTTGTTGAGCCGCTTGTTGACCGGTCTGAGCTTCCGCTTCGTGTCCGGAGATGTTCACCTGGCTCAGAGTGATGCCCTTGGTCTCGACCGCCTGGATCAAGCGGGCCTTGTCCGACTCCAGATGAGTCCGCACTTGCTCGTTGCTCACGCTGATGTCAGCCTCGCTACGAAATCCCAGTTGTTTAATCGTGATCGTGATGGCTCCGAGGGATTCGGGCTCCAACATGATCTTGATCTGACCACTGCGGGTTAGGCTCAACAAGGCATCGGCCTTCTCGGCGATCTGGTCGGTCAAGTCACTTGGCAGCTTGACTTGCGCGGCCGGTTCGTCTGCCGGAGCCTGGGTTAGGGCCACCTTCGGCCCCTCCACTGGGGCTGGTTGGGTGGAAGCGGAACTGGGTTGTGCAGTCTCCACTTCAGGCTCGAACCCTTCCTCTGCAGTCGGTGCAACCATTGCCACGACGGTCTGTTCACCAAGGTTGGAGGACTGTCCGTCTCCCTCACTGGCGTTCGCGTTAGTGTTCGTGGATTCGACCGGGGCTTGGACTTCCGCGGTCGGTACCTCCAAGACACCTCCCTTCATCGGCTCCAGTTGGGTCTTCGGAGCGGCTTCGGCTCGCGGACCCTCTTGGATCGGCGCTTCCTCGGATTGGGTCGGGGTCACCTGAATCGTCTCACCCGCTTCGACGACCACTGGGGTCGGGGGAGCGGCTCCTCGGTCGCCCTTCTGGGCCAGCTCAGGATCGACTCCATTCGGGGTCGGGGGCTGAGGCTTGATGGTCTCGGCTCCGGACTCGACTGCCGGTGAAGTCACCAGTGCAACCGGGTTGAGAGTTTCAAGATCCGACTGGGGCAAGAGCTCCGGACCTGCTTCGGTGACCCGCGGGCCGGTGACCTGGAGAGTCGGTTGGTCCACCGGAGCCTGCGGCATCGGTTGTCCAGAATCCGAATTCACCACTGCCGGCAAAATCGTTTCGTTGGCGATACCGACTGACGTAGGCACTGTCTCCTGCGTTTCGGCAGGGGAAAGCCCCGAAAGCGGACTGGTGAGTGGCGTTACCGCCTCCGAAATCGCGACTGGGCCGGTCACGGCTGCCTGGATCGGTGCCGTCACGACCGGCGTCACACCTTCGGGCAGATGGACTTGAGCAACCGGAGTCGGAACCGCAAGCTCCATGGGCTGGGTCGGCACGAAGATCGCGACGAACTCCGGTAGGGAGACATTGGGTGGAGTGGGCGACTGGTCCGGCTGGAGCTCTTGAGCATTCGGCTCTTCGGGAGCAACCTCCGTCGCCATCTCTTCGGGTTCACCCGGTGGAGGCGGTGGCTCCGGGATGTCGGGTTCCCTCTCGGCGACTTTGGCATCTAGAACCTTCCCGAATCCGGGCTCAGAAGGAGCCGGAGAGGCGGGTTGGACCGGGGCCAAAGCCAGGATCGGATCAAATTGGACCATGTTGTTGCATGCGCCAGAGCGCGACATGGTCATCTTTGGCCGATCAGGCCCAAGAATTTACTGGGTTCGAGCGAACCTAAAGTAAGTTCGCGGCTTTCGACCGGTGAAAGCTCCCTGAGATTGGTCGAGTCGGGCCGTTCCCGGCCCGTTGGGGCGAGCCGCGTGTCCACCCACTCGGCTGTGTCCTGGAGCGCGTAGGTCGAACTCCGGGGTTGTTCTGAATCACCAGCTGGCGATCACCAGCGCCCCCTGCAAAAGAGATCCACTCCCCCGGGAGAGGTGCGTGACCGCAGCAAACGGGATGAGGGGGACTAAGCACTCGGCATGCGGCCCTCATCCGGCGCTTCGCGCCACCTTCTCCCACAGGGAGAAGACCGTAACTGCTCCCGCCTTGAGGAAGTCAGTGGTCCTAGCCCGAGCCTAACCCCAAACCCCTAAACCCTAACCAAAGCTAGTCGCGGGCGACGACAGTATCGGGAAACTCGACCGTCATTCCTTTTCCGATACCCTTCTTCTTCAGAAGACCAGCTCGAAACTCGACGGCATACTGGGCCGCGCCCGCGCTGGGGAATCCGGTCTCATCCAGGGCCTTCATCGTCCCGGTTCGGATGATCTTCTTGTTCTTGTCGAGGTAGGCAATGTCGAGATCGACGAGGGTGTTGCGCATCCAGAAGCTCAGCTCTCGAGCTTGGGGGAAGACGAAGATCATCGCCTGGTCATCGCGGAAGTCTTCGTTCTTAAGGTGCATCATCCCCTCGGCTCGCTTGGCGTCGGTATCCATCACCCAAGCCGTGAATTTGTGTTCCCCGACCTTCAGTTCGGTGGTCACGAGATCCTTAAGCTGGTAGGTCCGATTCGGGTTGAAGTTGGGATCGTTGTTCTGACCGCCGCCCTGGCCCGTGTCTTGCGAACCGGTGTCAGCAACCGTGTTGCTAGAACCGCCGCAGCCCAAGACGAGGAGGAGAAGACCCGAAAGATAAAGACTACGCTTCATGCTTATGATCATACCGACGTCCCGACCGGAGCGATAGGGTCGTGCTTCTCTTCGAATCTGGTAATCGAATCTTCAAGATCCATCGTCGTGCCGATGAGATCCAGACCCCGGACGAGCTGATCCTTGGTCGCGGGCAAGATCTCGAAGCTTTCTCCTGCCACCTGCTGGTTGAGCAGATCGACCGTGACCTCAGCCCCCGTGCCTAGGCCGGAAATTCGCGAATGGGCCTCGGGGAGAAGTTCGATCAAGAGGAGGCCGCAGTTGGCCGCATTTTGTCGGAAGATATCGCTGAACCCCGGAGAATCAGCCTCTTTGCGTGCAACCACCGCAACGAATCCGGCCTGTTGAATGGCCCAAACCGCATGCTCCCTCGAGGAGCCGCAGCCGAAATTCGTGCCGACGACCAAAACCGAAGCCCCTTGGGCTTCTGGGCGATCGAGGACGAAATCCCCACCCCTGACGTCGCTGAACAAGAGTTCGCCGTAGCCGGATCGGGTGACCATGCTCAAGAATCGAGCGGGAATGATTCGGTCCGTGTCGACATGATCTGCTTCCAGTACCGCAACTTTGCCTGTATGCACGCTAAAACCGGTCATGAATCGTAGTTTGGCACGGTCATTGCTGCTTTCGAGTACTGAGAGGTCTGAAGAGGCTCCTCACCTTCCCAGAAACTTCACCCAACCATCACAAGGCCCCGTTCCGATTGCTCGGAAACGGGGCTCTTGTTTGCTTGATCGAGAGAGAGGAGAGTCGAAAGTCGATTTTTAGTTTCGCGCGGCCGCCATCCGGGGACTCGCGGGAGCCACCTCGACCGCAGCGGTCGGAGGGGCGAGGAGATAGATATTGTCTCCCAATTCTTCCCAAGTTCCTTCTTCGGCGTAGTTGACTCCGCACATGAAGTCCTTGATCTTTTCCCTGAGGACGGTTTCCGCACCCGAAAGATTCAAGATTTGTTGCTCCCCTCGCTTCAGGCCGTCGGCCGCCGCGACCGCGTCCTGAAAAGTGAAGATCTGCCGCCGCACGGTGATGCTGTAGCGCGGCAAATTGTGAACGCTGGGGCCGGCAAGTCGCCGGGGTGACTCTTCGAAGGTGTCTTCGACGGGTTCTTCCTTGAGAAACTTCTCGCGGATACGACCAAAAAAGCCAGGACGATCCTGGAGCTCTAACTCTTCCATGATGCTGATTAACTCCTTCCGTGGAACTTATTGTTTTCGGTCGCCGAAGAGTGCGCTTCCGACTCGGACGTGGCTAGCTCCTTCCTGGATTGCCATTTCAAAGTCTTGACTCATTCCCATACTCAACCAGTCCATCCAAGGGTAACGACTTCTCAGCTGTGCGAGTTGTCGAAAGGCTTCCCTTGTTTCCTCACTGGACTCGGTGAGAGGACCAATGGTCATCAGGCCTCTTAAACGAACCTGCTGACATTCTAGGACTGATGACACTAGATTGTCAAGCCCCTCCGAAAAAACACCCGACTTTTGTGCCTCTCGGCCGGTGTTCACCTCTAAACAAACATCAATTGGCGCCCCGAGCTTCGCAAACTCCTTCAAGTGGTCCACCTGACACAAGGTGTGAACGGACTGAAAGATTTCACCGATCTTTCGGATCTTGTTGCTCTGAAGAGCCCCGATGAAGTGCCAGCGAATATCGCCGGGCAAAGCTCGGATTTTGGGTTCCGCTTCCTGATACCGACTCTCGCCAAAGTCTCGGTGGCCGAGATCGTAAAGGTCCCGGATCCGATCGACCGGCACCGTCTTGCTCACCGCAATGAGGGTCACTGCGTGGGAGGGATGGAGCTTGGCCTGCTCGATGCGTAGGCAGATCTCGTCATAGCGTTGGCTCAGCCCCATCCCTCGGTTGTACCGCCATAATCGAGAGATGCAGTGGACCTCCCGCGAGGAGTTCGATCGCCTGAGCCAGCCCGGCCACACCGTCCCCGTCGTCAGCGACCTCCTCGCCGACCTCGAGACCCCTCTTTCGGCCTACTGGAAGCTCAGCCAAGGGCGAGCCCACACCTTCCTCCTGGAAAGCGTGACGGGCGGCGAACAACTCGCTCGCTACAGCGTGATCGGATTCGAACCAGTGGCCACGCTTCGGGCGAAAAACGAAACTGTTTGGATTCAGCGCGGGGACCAATCGGAGACACGAACACTAAGCCCAGGACAAGATCCCCTCCACGTTGCAAAAGAGCTGATGCCCGATCCGCCGGTGGAGGTCCCTGGCCTGCCCAAGTTCCTCGGCGGGGCCGTAGGGCACCTTGCCTACGACTTCGTGCGCTATCTTGAGGTCTTGCCGGACTCGAACCCCGATGACTTGGGAGTCGCCGACGTTTTCTTGTTTATCTGCCGAAAGGTGGTGATCTTCGACCACGCCCGAAACCTGATCCGGATCATCGTCCTTGCCGACCCCGAGGGATATGAGGCTGCCGTCGCCGAAATAGAGGACGCCCGAGCCCGGCTGGCCGCTCCGCTGCCCGCCCTCCCCCCGATCCCAACCCATGTCGGAGAGGTCGAGAGCAACATGACCCAGTCCGAGTTTGAGGCCGCCGTTTGCCGGATGCGGGAATACATCGTCGCCGGAGACGGAATCCAGATGGTCCCGAGTCAGCGCTTCCGAGTCTCGACCGATGCGGACCCGTTGCACCTTTATCGTTCTCTGCGCAGCTTGAACCCCAGCCCCTATATGTTCCTGTTCCGGTTTGGGGACTACGATCTCGTCGGAGCTTCGCCCGAATTGCTCTGTGGGTTAACCAAAAGAACCGCCAGGGTCCGCCCGATCGCCGGAACCCGGTGGCGAGGCCCAACTCCCGAGGTGGACGAAGCCCTAGCGGCCGAGCTACTGGCCGACGAAAAGGAGCGGGCGGAGCACATCATGCTGGTCGATCTCGGCCGCAACGATCTCGGAAGGGTCTGCGAATATGGCTCGGTGAAGGTGCAGGAGCTGATGGTGATCGAGCGATATAGCCACGTGATGCACATCGTCAGTGACGTGGTGGGCACTCTCCGGCCGGAGCTCGACCAGTTCGATTTGGTCCGGGCCACCTTCCCGGCTGGAACCGTCAGCGGAGCCCCCAAGATCCGAGCCATGGAAATCATCGACGAACTCGAGCCCTCCCGGCGAGGCATCTACGCCGGAGCGGTGGGCTACTTCGCCGCCAATGGCGACATGGATACGGCCATCGCTCTCCGGAGCATCTTGCTCAAGGACGGCCACGCCTATGTGCAAGCGGGAGCCGGCATCGTCTTTGACAGTGACCCCACCAAGGAATATGAAGAGACCTGCAACAAAGCGAAAGCTCCGTTGCAGGCCATTCTGCAAGTCAAGGGCTAGGCGCGAACCTTAGTCGTCGAGCTCTTGCTTGCTTCGGTCGATGGCGCTCTGGCGGCGCTTGGTCTGGCCATAGCCGCGCTGAGCCGTCCCCGTTCCGCCGGCAGCCGGGCCGGGGGTCGAGAGTCCGATTCCGCTCGGAGCGGCCGACTGGGCAACTTGGGTTTGCATCGCCATCGACCGGATTCGGTTCATCTCGGCAGTAGCCTCGGCGACGAGACCGTGCTCTTCTCCTCGAACCTTGATGGCGGCCTTATCCCAAAGCCAAAGGATTGGGGCGGCGTTGAAGATCGAGGAGTAGGTTCCCGAGATGATCCCGGCCAGCATGACCGCGCAGAAGAATCTCAGGTCGACCGTGCTGCTTCCGACAAAGATGATGATCATCAGGGTCGCGATAACCGTGAGCGAGGTCATGATCGATCGAGCGAACGACTGGCCAACTGAACGGTTGCAGAGACCGGCAAAGTCTTCGCCCGGAATCGGCCGACGCAAGTTCTCTCGGATCCGGTCGAAGATGACGATCGTATCGTGGACCGAGAAGCCGATGACGGTCAGCATCGAGGTGATGAAGAGAGCCCCGATTTCCCATCCGAGGAAGTACCCAAGGATGGCCGCCACACCGACGACGACCAAGACGTCGTGGACGAGGGCCCCAATGGCCGACATCCCGAACTTGAAGCCGTTCTTGAGGCTACCGATGGCAAAGCCGAACCGGGCCGTCAGATACAGCACGATCAGGGCCGATGAGATCACGATGGCCTTGATGGCATTGGTGACCGTCTCTTGTTGGACACTCGGTCCCACCCCGGTGATTGCCGGAACGGGCATGGCCTCCACGCCGGTGCCGGCCGCTTGCCGGATTCGGTCATAGGCGGCGGGATCGTCGGCGCGGACGGTCGGGCTGGGCGGAACCGTGACCGAGACAAATCGCTCGCCCTTGTCCGTGCTCGTGATCTTGGCGTTGGCTCCGGTGAATCCGGCACGCTCAAGATTTGCGGCAATCTGGGGCGAAGTCACCGAGCCGGTGAGCTTGTAGGTCGCTTCAATTCCACCTTGGAATTCGACGTTGGGCTTGAGTCCGCCCATGAAGACGAAGATCAGTCCGGGGATGATCGTGATGATGGAGATCGCAAACCAGGTTTTGCTTCGCTCCATCACCCGAATTTGCTGGGGCCCATCTTCCTTTTTGGCCTTTCCGAAGAGTTGGCGATCAAGCGCAAACCACTTCGGATTGCTGGCAATTCCCGACCCGACAAAGAAAACGAGCAGAGAGCGAGTGACAGCAATCGCGGTGAACAGCGAAATGATCACCCCAAGAATCAGCGTGCTAGCAAAGCCCTTCACAGGGCCAGTGCCGAGCCACACCAAGACGAGCGAGGTGAGGATCGTACAAGCGTTGGAGTCCAGAATGGCGGGGAGAGCACGTTTGAATCCGAGCTCGACCGCGGTGAGGAGGGTCCTTCCCTCCCGCATTTCCTCTTTGGTCCGCTCAAAGACGAGGATATTGGCATCGACCGCCATCCCGACCGAGAGGATAAAGCCCGCAATCGCGGCCAGCGAGAAAGTCGCTCCGATGACCTTCATCACCGTGAGGGTGAAGAGGGTGTAGAGAACGAGAGCGATCAGGGCAACAAGGCCCGGGAAAGCATAGTAGAGGATCAAGAAGAGGGCCGTAAAGCCAAAGGCAATCAGACCCGCACGGATCATCTGATCCTTGGCTGCCGAGCCGATCGTGGGGTCCACGACCTGGCTTGAGGTTTCTTCCAATTCAACCGGCAGGGCCCCCGCGTTCAGCAAGCGGACGAGTGTGTTGACGTAGTTCGGATCGAACTGGCCCTGCAAAAAGGCTCGGTCGCTCAGAATCGCTCCTTCGGCGATCGGAGCGATATTGAGAACCTTACCGTCCAAGACGAAAGCGATGTTCTCTCGCTGATTAAAGAATCTGCGGGTGAAGGCTTCGAGCTTCTTTGCACCCTCAGGAGCAAACTCAAAGTTCGGTCGCACCGTCCCACCAGCATCCACCTCGGCAAAGGCTCGCTTGAGATCGGCACCTTCGAGCACCAGATCCCACCCCTTGACCATTTCCGCATATTCCGGGGTTCCAGGCTCAACCGCGACCGGTTCTCCGCCGGGGACGCGCTTCATGAACGATTCGATGGGTGAGGTCGAAGATTCCGACCGACCCGTCGAATCGTAGGGCCGGAACGTGATCCGCTCGGTGTTCACGTTCTTGGCGTGATAAACCTTGATGCTGGCAGTGCTGCTGATGGTTTCTCGGGCGCGGGCCGCATCCGTGAAGCCCGGTAGCTCGACGATCAGTTCTTCGGTGCCCTTTCGTTGAACATTGCCTTCGACCACGCCGAGAGTTGCGGCAACTCGGGCCGTCATGATGTCCACCAGGTTGGTCATGATGGTCGGCAGCTGCTCGCGCTGTTCCGGCTTCAGGTCTTTGACACGATAGGTCAGGCGAATACCGCCCTCGACATCGAGGCCGTATTGGTACTTGGTCGTGCTGTAGAAGTAACCAGACAGGGCCGAGAGGGCGAGAACCAGGACGAGGAAAAGATAACCTTTTGTACTAGAGCGCAACGAGATCGCCTCCTTGGCGAAACCTCGCGAGAGTATACCGAACCCCTACGCTTAACCTAACTGAACGCCGGTTTGGGGGGACCAGCCCGTCCAATCTCCGAGGTAGAGGACTTCTTCTTCCAAGCGGACTCCAAACTTTGCCTCGACCCTCTCGATCGCGTAACTGGCAAGTGAGCGGACATCGCTGGCCGTGGCACCGTGTGCATTGACCATGAAGTTCGCATGACGCTTGGTCAGCATGGCGCCGCCCAGGCGAGCCCCGGCCAGACCGGCCTCTTGGATCAGATAACCCGCCGGGACGACTCCGGCTTCCTTGAGTCTTGGCGGCAGGGAGTCTAGCCTCGCGGCTAGGTCTCGGTCGTTGACATTCTTGAAGAAGCTCCCCGCGCTGGCCGGGGGCGGCTGTTTGCCGATCCGCTGGCGCTGATAGTCCCGGGCTTCGTCATAGCTCTTCTTGAGGTCCGCAGCCGGCAAGACCATCTCGATCCGCAAGATGGTGCACGTCGGGGCGCCTGGCCGACGCAGCCGGGAATCGCGATACTCAAACTCCATCCAAGCCGGTTCGACCCATCGCCGAGTTCCCTCGTGGACGATCTCTAGGCCCGTCAAAAACTCCGATACGTTGCTTCGATATGCCCCCGCATTGCTGACCAAGGCACCGCCCACCGTTCCCGGGATCCCGACCGCGTACTCCAACCCCCCGAGTCCACGCTGCAAGCACTTCAAAAAGAGCTCCTGAAAACCGACTCCGCTGTCGGCCACCATTCTTTGTCCCTCGATTTCGATGCGAGAGGTGGCATTGTGGAGGACGAGGCCGGGGACGCCTCGATCACTGGGGAGAACGTTGCTGCCCCAACCCAGAGTGGTGACCGGGATGCCTCGGCGCTGAGCCTCTAGCGCCAACCCGGCAAGGTGTTCCACCTCGAAGGCCGTCGCAAACAACTCGGCAGGACCACCGGTTTTGAGGGTGGTGTAACGCCAGAGGAGCACGTCTCGTTGGGCGCCCAGAGCCAGTAGCTCGTTCAAGCAGATCCCCCCGAAGAGAACGGGCGTTTGGGTACCGAAATGCTCGGCCCAACGGCATAGATCGGCAAGATCTCAACCGGTGTGGTCCATTCAACATCGGCTACCGTGCAGCGCGAAGCATCAGGATAAATCGGGTTCTCTATCCCGGGGCCAAAACCCGAAAACGGCTCGCTGGGGAGGTGGTGAGAAAACTCCATCTTGCCCGATCGAAAGACAAGCCACTCCCCTTTTTTAAGGGGGTAGGCCACCGTTCCCTCGCGATCAATCAACTGCCAAGCCGGAATCGCTCCCACTGGCAACCCCAGTGCATGGCCCATCGCCTTGACCCAGGCCACACCCACGCGGGTGCCCGTAAAGCTTCCCGGACCCACGTCGGTGACTAACTGCTCAATCGGCCCGGTGTGCCGCGCCTTCAGACGATCCAAAAGCGCAGGGAGAACCTCATCCGCATTTCGAGCCGCGTCCTGGGACTCCGATCCCAATAGCTCGCCCTTCGAGCTAAAGAGGGCTACCGAGACGACGGGCGAGGAACTCGAAAAAACCGCGATCACTGCTGGACAAGCACCTGGAGCAACTGGACCAGATCGTTCAACCGCTTCTCCGACTGGGCGAAATTCGGCACCGAAGCCCGATAGCCAAGTGCCCAGTAGTATCCTTCCTTGGCCCCGACCGCGAAATACTCGACGGTCGCTGTTTCGCCGACCAGGCCATCGCGGCGAACCCAGAGAAGCGTCATCCCAGCTCTAGTCCGGCTTGGTCGACCGTCTCGGCGCGAATCGACTCGGGAGAAGTCGCCGAGGGAACGCGAGGAGAGCTTGAGAAGGTGTTCCTCGGGATTGCCACTGTCGAGCTCGGCAAGAGGCTCCACCCGGACCACCCCGGCAACCTGCGGATGACTCAACTCAAAGGCGTCTCCCACTGGCTTCGCTGTCCAAGCCTCCGGATAAAAGAAGACCAGATCCTTGCCTCCTGCTTTAGCGGGAAGCGATTGGACTCCTTTGGGCAGTTGGACCGGCCTCGGTTCAAAGGCAGGCTCGATCTTGATGCTCGGTCGCGGCTTCTCGGGGTCCTTGATCGTGGGCTTCTCGGTCTTCTTGCCCTGCTTTGGTGGTTCGGCGGGGATGACTCGATTCGGATCTTCTGGCAGCGGAAGTTGACCGCTTACAGTGCGAACCGTGAGCAGCACCTTTTTCCAATCGGCGTCGGCTTGCTCAAAGACGGCGGGGTCCGAAGAAAGCTTAAAGAGCAGCTTCCGATCGTTGCGAGCGAAAAGCATCCCGGTCACGGTGATGCGGTCACGCTGACGAACCCGGTTGAGTACCAGCGGCACCCCCAGAAGGTCTTCTTGCCACTGCCGCTCGATCGTCCAACCGCTCGCCTCCGCGGCCTGACGCTGGTACTCGTGCCACTTTTCGATCGGCTCGAGGAATCGCGTATTGAGCAGTTCCACCTCGGCGGTCGCCGTCTCGACCGGAAAGAGGAGCGTGGTGCGCCCCCGCTTCTGCTCGGCGGTCCATTCACGCGGGTAGCTGATGGCGATATCCGCCCCGGGATCGGTGTAGATCCGAACGGGTGCGGGCTGAATTCCCGTGGAGAGGAGGACGGCGGACAAAAGGGTAACGGTCATTCGCTTTCGGTTTTTGGACGCACGTGCAGGGGGATTAACATCACAAATCTTGCGCCATGGCCAACACGGCCTTCTTCCATAACCGCCCCACCGTGCGCGTCGATGATACCTTTGACGATGCTTAGCCCCAAACCCATCCCCTTCACCCGAGAGCTATAGAAGGGCTGGAAGATCAGCTGCTTTCGCTCTGGCTCGACACCCGGCCCCTGGTCTTCGATGACCACCGCCGCATAGGGGATTTCCGTGTTCAGCTTGGCTCGTTTCAGCGTGTCGGCGTCGGCGACCCTTGTGACGACGCTCAAGGAACCTTGGTCGAAGAAGCTGAGCGAGTTCTCCACGATCTCGGTGATGGCCCGGCGGAACTTTCGGGCATCGACTTCGACTTCCAGCTCCTCGGGAGTGAGGTCGTAGATCAACTTTACTTGGCTCCGACGCGGGAAGACTTCGTCCACCGCCTCTCGGACAAGGAAGTTGAGATCCGCTCGCGCGGTGGCGAGCTGGGTCGCGGTGACAAAGTCCCGAAACTCCTGCAAGATCTCCTCAACCCGGGTGACGTTGGTCACCAGGCTCTTTTGGATCTCGCGCAGAGCATCTCGATTCAGATCCGCCTCGGCGATGAGGTGACCCAACTCGTTGACATCTCCCCGAAGCGCGAAGACGCGATTCCCGATCATGTGGGCACTCTTGGCGCTGAGCTCGCCCCAAGCCGCCATCCGCTCGACCCGGACAACCCTCTGAAGCGCCCGAAGCGATTCCAGACCGGTGCTAAGCTCTTCGGCGACGGCGCTGAGAATCCGCTCGTCGTCCTCGGTGAACCGATTATCGTGATGAGGGTTGTCACTGACTCGCCTCAAGACACGGATGGCGCCAATGCTCCTCCCGCGGAAGATGATTGGCGTCGCGAGGTACCCACTCACTTGTTCACTTGGGATCTCAAGGAGAAGGCCTTTCCAACGCGGATCGCCTTGCGGGTTTTCCAGACGAATCGATTGGCCATGCTGGCAAACCCAACCCGTGAGGCCGTCTCCTGGCTCATAGCCGTATCCTTCCGGCCAATCCCGAAATCCCGTCCCTGCCTGGAGAGTGAACTTGTTGGCGGCCTCGTCATAGAGAAAGACCGCGCACGTCTGGAACCGGAGCACCTCGCTGGTGATGTTGAGGAGCTGCTTGAGCAGCTGCCGTTCATCCTGGGCACGATCGACCGCGCGGGCAATCTCGAAGAGTGCCTGCTCGCGGCGGAGAAGTTCGTCGCGACTCACGACCAACCCGGCCAGCGCCGCGATGTAATCCAGGACGGCAATCTCGTCGTCGCCGTAGCGATCTTTTTCGTCCGACTCTGCGTTCAGGACCGCGCGAATCCGGCCATGCCGGTCCCGAATCGGAAGCGCGACCTCGCTCTGGGTGCTCTCGATGAGGTTCTGATAGATCGGCTCTCGCTGGACGTCGCCACTGACGAACTTTTTTCCCTTCGCGGCAACATAGGCCACCACACCGCCGCCCTCTTTCCCGCCGAGCGTCATGCTGCGGCCCTTTGCGCCGGTGTCCCAATCGGTACCCGCTCCGTTCGTCAGTTCCACCGTCCCAAGCTCATCGTTGGTTCGGGCAAACATCACATTTCGGCTCTTGGTAAGACCAAGCGCATGGACGGCCAAGAGGTCGAGGGCAGCATCGGTGTCCCATAGGGCATTGACCCGAATGGCGAGGTCCGTGGCGTGCCGAGCTTCCCACATGGTTTCCAGTATACGGGGGATTCCGGTACCCTTGAAGGTCATGGCGCTCGGCACCTTGATGGAATCGGAAATTCGCTCGCAACCGCAGATCTTGTCAGATCACGCATCGAGCTACCTCACCGACCTTAACCCCCTGGCTGGGCACGACTTTGAGCTCGTACTCATCGCCGCGCGCGGAACCAGCGATAACGCGGCGCTGTACGCACGGTATCTGATCGAGGTTCACCTCGGAATTCCGGTCGTTCTTGCCGCCCCTTCGGTGATCACCCGCTTCGGGAGCAAGATGCGCTATCCCAAGTGCTTGGCGATTGGGATCTCCCAGAGCGGAGCCGCTCCTGATGTCGCCGAGGTCCTCAGCTTTATGGCCCAAGCCGGGCACACCACGGTCGGCATTACGAATACCGCCGGGTCCCGCCTCACTGAGGTCGCCCAGGTACCGGTGCTCCTGCGCGCGGGTGAAGAAAAGGCGGTTGCGGCGACCAAAACCTATACCACTTCCCTCCTTGCACTCTATCAACTCGTTCGCACCTTGGGGGGAGACCTCCCCGACCCGATCAAGGATCTACCCACTCAAGAGTGGCTGGAGAAAACCCATCTAGCGGCTCAGGAAGCGATGGGACCGATCGTCCGCCAGCGGATCTTGTTTGCCCTCGGCCGAGGATACGGATTTGCCACGGCCCACGAGACCGCCCTCAAGTTGATGGAGTGTGCTCTTCTTCCGGCAAAGGCCTATTCAACCGCCGATTTTCAGCATGGTCCCAAGGCATTGGCCGCCCATGAGAGCGCGGCGATCGTCTACGGCGAAATCCCCGAGGGATTGGCCGAGCAAGGCTGCATCGTGGTGCCGGCGGTTGCGGGTCCAGCTTCTCCCTTGGCCCCGATTCACGAGATCTTCTTTGGCCAGTGGCTTGCACTCCTGGCATCGAGAGCCCGCGGGCTCGACCCGGATCAGCCACGAAACCTCAGCAAAGTCACCCTCACTCTCTGAGTCCTCAAAGCCCCCGGGTGATAAGATAGCGGCATGTTTCCTTGGATGCTGAGAGCCGGCCCCGTCTCGGCCGAGGCCGACCTCGAGGCCCGCAGCGCAGCGCGGTCGGCGGTCACCGAAGTCGAGAGTCTCCGTGGCCGAGTTCGAACTCTTGAATTTGCCTTAGGAGCACTCTGGCTGCTGATGAAGGAGCGGCACGGCTATACCGACCAAGACCTCGCCGAAGCCATCGCCCGGCTCGACGCCGAGGATGGCAAGATCGACGGTGAAATCTCGGTCGAAAGCCAGCTGGAATGTCCACAATGTGGACGCAAGCGTCTCACTCGGGCCAGCCTCAAGTGCAGCTATTGCGGAGCCCCGCTGACCCCTCTCGGAATGTGATTTTCCAGAGGCCTTATAGGTCCGATAAGTCCTATAGGTCCAATAAGTCATATAGGTCCTAGGAGACCCATCAAAAGCAATCCACCCCTGACCGCATTTTGCGGTCGGGGGTGGATTTTGCCAAGATCCTTCGTCAGGATTAGGCGTTGTGGCGGCTTCGAACGATGAACCGGTTGGTTCGCTTGTTCTTTCGAGTGCGCTCACCGAGAGACTTGTTGCCCCATCGGTCGACCGGGCCCTTGCGGCGTCCGACCGGCGACTTGGCTTCACCACCACCGTGCGGGTGGTCTCGCGGAGACTTGACGACACCACGGACGTGGGGTCGGCGACCAAGGCCCCGGGCCTTTCCGGCCTTACCCAGTTGCTCGTTCTCGTGCTCGGCGTTACCGACTTCGCCAACGGTGGCGCGGCAGGTGTAGTGCACCATGCGCATTTCTCCGCTCGGAAGTCGAAGGGTCACATAGGTCCCTTCCTTGGCCATCACCTGCGCGGCAGTCCCAGCGGAGCGGACCATTTGGCCGCCCTTGCCCGGCTGAAACTCGATGTTGTGGACGAGAGTACCGAGCGGGATGTTGCGAAGCTCCAGGCAGTGGCCCGGCAAGATGTCTGCGCCTTCACCGCTCATGACCGTCATTCCGACGTTCAGGTTCTTCGCCGCGAGGATGTAGCGCTTTTCGCCGTCAGCATATTCCAGCAAAGCGATGCGGCAGGTTCGGTTCGGATCGTATTCGATCGCCGTGACCGTGGCCCGGATGGAATCCTTTTGGCGCTTGAAGTCGATGATGCGATATCGGCGCTTGTTTCCGCCGCCCTTGTTGAAGCTGGTGATGCGACCATAGTGGTTGCGTCCGCCCGACTTCTTCAGGGCTTGGGTTAGGCTCTTCTCAGGTTTGCCCTTGGTGATTTCCTCGTAGGTCGAGCCGATCATGTGGCGTCGGCCAGGCGAGGTGGGTTTAAAGCGTCTGGTTGGCATGGTTTAGACTCCGTAATCCTCTAGGATTTGGCCTTTGGCCAGGGTCACGACCGCTTTCTTCCAATCGGGGCGCTGGCCTTTGGATCGCTGACCGACCCGGCGGCTTTTGCCCTTCATGACGATGGTCGAAACCTTTTCAACCACGATGCCCTTATCCTTCTTGCCCTTTCCGGCGTTGTAGATGGCTTCGATGGCGGCCTTGATCTCGATCTTGTTGGCGTCAGGAGCGACGACAAACGTGTACTTTCGGTTGACTTCTTCCGACGGCAGGTTCGGATCACCATAGCTCATGGCCATGGTCTTTTCCGTGATGTGCGGTCGGACGATAATCGTGTAGGGGTTTTTCATGCCCAGAACTCCTCGATCCGCTTCATGGCATCGGCAGCGATGACGACCTTGTGGGCCACCAAGACATCGCGCGTGCTGAAGGTGTTGGTCTTGGCTCCCTCGGCTCGACTTGGCGCGGTTCGCACCACGACGTTCGGCAGATTGCGGAAGCTCTTATAGGTGATAGCATCGATCTCGGGCAGAACGATCAGCACTCGGCGGACATCTTGAACCCCGAGCGACTTCAGGAGAGCCGCAGCATCCTTGGTCTTGGGAGCATCAAAAGCGATCTTGTCCACAAGGATGACGTTGCCAGCGTTCAAGTGAGCATTCAGGGCGCCCTTGATAGCGGCCCGTCGCTCCTTCTTGTTCAGGTCCTTGTCGTAATCTCGGGGCTTGACGGCCAGAGCCATCGCACCGTGAGCGTAGTGCGGAGATCGGGTCGAACCTTGGCGTGCGTTCCCAGTCTTCTTTTGCTTGTAGGGCTTGCGGCCACCACCGGAGACTTCGCTTCGGGTCTTGGCGCACTGGGTGCCCTGCCGGGAGTTGGCTTCTTCCGTCACGACCGCTCGGTGGAGGACGGCCATGGCGGGTTCGGCGGAAGCGATTGCTTCGGCGACCGAGTGCTTCCCGACCGACTTCCCATCCTTGTTGAGAATCTCGATTTGAGCCATTAGTTCTTCACCACCTTGTTGATGGTCACGAGGCCACCGTTTGCACCCGGGACGCTACCGTCGATGAGGACGAGACCGCGCTCGACGTCGATCTTGACGACCTTGAGTCCCTTCTGGGTAACGGTGTCGCCACCCATTCGACCGGGCTTTCGGGTGCCCTTAAAGACGCGCTGCGGACCGGTCGCACCGCTCGAGAGTGGTCGGCGGTGGGTCATGTAACCGTGGGTCATGTGCTGACCTCGGAAGTGGTGACGCTTGACACCACCGGCAAAACCGCGGCCCTTGCTCGTGCCAGTGACGGTCACGGGAGCGCCTTCTTCCAGCACTTCCGCACCAAACTTTTGGCCGGTTTCAAATCCGTCGGTCTTGTCCACGCGGAACTCGCGCAGGTGACGAACGTTGTGGGTGAGTCCGGCCTTTTTGAGGTGGCCAAACTTGGGGAAGGTCAGATGCTTGTCGCTCTGTTCGCCGTAGCCAACTTGCACGGCGCTATATCCATCTGTGTCGGGTGTTTTGATCTGCGTCACGAACACAGGTCCGACTTGAATGACCGTCACCGTGATGGCGCGGCCTTCCTCGTCGAAGATGTTCGTCATGCCGATCTTTGTTCCCAGAATTCCGGGCAGCATAACTTGTATTCTCCTTGGTGTTGGTTCTAGCTTCTGACTAACCCTCGGTTCCGAGGGGGATTGCGATCGCCTTCCCAAGGGCTGGCGGACGCGCTCGGCGGGCTAAGAAGCCAGGTGTGCTTTTTACAGCAATTCGGTAGGATACCCGAATCCATCGGCGCTAGCTATACTCTGCACCATGGTTGGATCCGGACGCGCTCTTTGGCTCGCTACGATTGCCCTCTTTTCGCTCAACTCGGCCCTTGCCCAAAAGGTCGCCGAATACAAGCTCACCGTGGCCGGAGCCTCTTTCGACCTCACCAGCACGTATGAGGAAAAAGATGCGGGCGCTTTCGAGAGCCTCGTCAAAGCCAAGCTGCCTGGCCAGCCCGAATCGAGCGGCAAGCTGGTGGGGCGATGGACGGGCTTTGACCTCACCGAAGCCGAGATGACCCTCGAAGGAGGAGGCGCCAAGTTCAAAGCGACCTACCAGAATGGTGCCTTCACGATCACCGGCGCACCCAATGCGCCAAAGGACCCGATCAAGCTCGACCTCAAAGGGGCTCTGATCTGGTCTCAGAACTTCCCCGCCGTCTCCCGGTCGGCCTTTGGTGTGCTCGAGGATATCCGATCCGGTAAGAAAGTCCGCCTGATCAATCTCGACACCTTGACCGAACAACCGATCGAGGCCAAGGCGACCACCCGGACCGTCCAGATGGCCGGAGAGAACCGGAACTTCCACGTCATCAGCTTCAGCCTCTCCGGACTCCCGATCCAGCTTTTCCTCGATCGCTCCACCAGGCAGAGCGCCGGATTTCATGTCCCGGCTCAGAACGCGAGCTTTCTGCGAGTCGGCTCCGAGGCTGTCGTCGAAGACCCGATCGGAAAATATCCCGAGTTACCGAAGGCCGACCAACCGACACTGGAGAACCCCGAGGTCAAGGTTCCGATGCGCGACGGAGTGCTGCTCGCTGGCACCTTGACGCGTCCCAAGGCCGAAGGCAAGTACCCGACCATCCTCATCCGAACCCCCTACGATCGCAAGCTCGGGGCGTTTTACGGCAGCCTCTACGCGCCACGAGGTTACGCGGTGGTTGTCCAAGATGTCCGCGGGCGATTTGGTTCGGGTGGAATCTGGGATCCGCTCAACTCCGAGGTCGCAGACGGCAAAGACACCCTCGATTGGATCGTGAACCAGCCGTGGAGCAACGGTAGCGTCGGCATGATCGGAGCCTCTTACCTGGGCTATGTTCAGTGGGCGGCGGCGGTGACGCAGCACCCCGCTCTCAAGTGCATCATTCCCCAGGTCAGCCCGCCCGATCCGACCCGAAACATCCCCTGGGACAACGGAGCCTTTCTGTTGATGGGGGCCGCCTGGTGGAGCAATATCGTCAAGGACAACGCTCCGCTCAGCATGGCGATGCTCACGCCAGACAAAGTCGATAAGCTTGGGCTCCGCCCGCTGACGAAGGTCGATGACGCGGTTTCAGGAAGGAACATTCCGTTCTTCGACAAGATGCTCCAGCGCGACAGCATCGACAAGTGGCAAGGAGCCTTCCGGCATAGCCAGATCGCCAGCGTTAAGATTCCGGTTCTTCACGTCAGCGGGCTTTGGGACGGCGACGGAGTTGGAACCCAGATTCACTGGGAGGCCCTGCGACGCGCTGGTGGAAAGCAGTGGCTGATCTTTGGGCCCTGGGAGCACGGCTTCAACATCAGCACCAAGCAAGCCGGGATCGATTACGGACCCGATTCACTCCTCGAGCTCGAAAGCGTTTACCTGCGGTTCTTCGAGACCTTTCTCAAGAATCGCGATGTCAAGTGGAACGAGCAACCGAAGGTCCGGTTCTTTGTCGGCGGGGCGAACTACTGGGAAACGGGATCTGACTTCCCGCTCCCTGTGGCCAAGCCAGTTACCTACTTCCTCGGCCAAGGGACCCTGAATGCCCGCACCAGTTCGGGTCGCGATACCCTGACGTTCGACCCCAATTCGAAGATTCCTCCGAGCAAGATCTTCAACCCTGTGGCCACGGCACCCACCCGCGTTCGACCTGAACAGCTTGGGGACGCCCTGCTCTACCGGGGCCCCGTTTTGGAGCAGCCCAAGATCTATCAGGGCACCCTCACCGCCGAGCTCTACGTGAGCACAACCGCTCGAGATGCGACCCTCCACGTCCTTGTTTGCGAAGAGAAAGCCAACGGCGAAATTCACGTGCTCGGCGGGCCAGGAACGCAAAGGCTGACCCAGTTCGGCCCCGGACGGAAGCTCCTCCAGCCAGGAAAGGTGTACAAAGTCCAGGTTCGGCCGTGGTGGTTCAGTCAGCAGCTTCAGGTCGGCAGCCGTTTAGTCATCGCCGTCTCCAGCCAGCTGTTTCCGGTCTATTCGCAAAATCCCGGAACCGGCGAAAGTGAGGCGACAGCCACGCGGTACATCAAGGCCACCCATACCCTCCATCGTTCCAAAGAACATCCGAGCCGAGTGACCCTCTGGGAGCTTCCCTAGAACAAGCGCTTTTGTGCGCCCTCTAGCAGACGGAAGGCCTTTCGCTGGAGCGCGGGCATCGGGAGCGCAGTCAGCTCTTCGCCGGTGACCCAGCGGAGGCCATCGGTCCGGTTGTCGGCCTCGGTGTGCCACACCTGGACCCGGATTCGGTGATGAGTCACCGTGTGGACAATGGTCCCGAGGTAGACGGATTGCTCATCGTTCCGCCGCCTTGGGGCAGAGCCCCGACTTGTCGGGGCGAGGGCTTGGCCTTGGGCCAAGGCGGCGGAATCTCGCTCAGTCGGAAACTCCCACATTCCCTCCCACCACTCACCCGCCGGAATTTGCTGGACGGCCCATGCTCCGGCATGTTCGATCAAGACCACGTTCCAAGCAAGCTCCACAACCTTTGGTCGAGGCTTTGGGGTGGGAATTTCACCGGTGAGGCCCTGCTCGGCTGCGGAACATCCCGGCCGAAGTGGACAAGAGTGGCATTGAGGGTTCTGGGGTGAGCAGACCAGGGCACCGAGTTCCATCAGGGCTTGATTCCAATCTCCTGGAAACTCCCGATCCACCCACTCGCGAGCCACCGGCCAAGACCACCGAAGCAGCGCCGGACCCGATTCTCTGCGAGCGTGGAAGCGGGCCAAAACCCGAGCCACATTGCCATCAACGAGGGCTGCCGATTCCCCTAGGGCGATCGAGGCGATCGCTCCAGCGGTGTACTCACCCACCCCTGCGATCTCTCTCCACTCCTTAGCGTTTTGGGGCCAGCCCCGTTCCACGACTTGCTTCGCCCCGGCCTGGAGCATCCGCGCCCGGCGATAGTAGCCCAGGCCCTGCCAAAGCCCCAACACCTCTTCTTCTGAGGCCGCGGCCAACTTTTCGACCGTCGGAAGCCGCTCCATCCATCGACCGTAGAAGGGCAGAACCGTCTCGATCTGGGTCTGCTGGCACATGATCTCACTGACCCAAATGGCATAGGGATCACGCAACCTACGCCAAGGGAGGTCGCGCCGAGCGGTTCCGTACCACTCCAAAAGAGCGGCCCTCAATTGCGGAGTCAATGGACCGGAAAACGAGTCGTCAGCTCCCGGACCTCGGCCCGAATGGCCGCCAGCGCTGTGGAATCCTCGCGGGCCTTCAGGGTCCGACCGATCAGGCTGGCGATGGTGGCCATTTCCGCCTCTCTCATGCCTCGCGAGGTGACCGCTGGGGTTCCAAGCCGGATCCCCGAGGTCACGAACGGCTTTTCAGGATCGTTCGGGATTGAATTCTTGTTGGTGGTGATCCCCACCTCGTCCAAGACATGCTGAGCAATTTTGCCGTTCACTCCGTAAGGCCGCAGATCCACGAGCATGAGATGGCAGTCCGTCCCGCCACTGACAATCCGGAACCCCTCGGCCGTCATGGCCTCGCTCAGAGCGTTGGCGTTGAGCTTGATCTGAGCCTGATACTCCTTGAATTCGGGCCGCAAGGCCTCTCCATAGGCCACCGCTTTGCCCGCGATCACATGCATCAGGGGGCCGCCCTGGATGCCCGGAAAGACGCTCATATTGATTGGCTTGCTTAGTTCCTCGTTGTTCCAAAGGATCATCCCGCCGCGGGGACCACGAATCGACTTGTGGGTGGTGCTCGTTACCGCATCACAGTACGGTACTGGGTTCGGGTATTGCCCACCCGCAATCAAACCGCTGTAGTGCGACATATCGCACATGTGAAACGCGCCCACCGCGTCGCAGATGGCGCGGATCCGGGCGAAATCGAAGGTCCGGCTATAGGCCGTGGCCCCGCTGACGATCATCTTCGGCTTGTGCTCCTTCGCCAGCCGTTCGAATTCTTCGTAGTCGATATGCTCCGATTCGGAATCAACACCGTAGGGCACGATGTTGTAGAGCTGCCCGCTGAAGTTCACCGGCGAACCGTGGGTCAGGTGCCCTCCGTGGGCCAGATTCATCGCCATCAGCGTGTCGCCGGGTTTGAGGAAGGCGAAGTAGACCGCCATGTTCGCCTGGGCTCCGCTGTGGGGTTGAACGTTCGCGAAGCTTGCGCCATAAAGCTGCTTCACGCGCTCGATGGCCAGGGTTTCGACCTCATCGACCACCTCGCAACCGCCGTAGTACCGCTTGCCCGGATACCCTTCCGCGTACTTGTCGGTGAGGACGCTCATCATGCATTCCCGCACGGCCAGGCTGGCAATGTTCTCGCTCGCGATGAGCTCAAGGTTGTGCTCTTGGCGCTCCTCTTCCTTCTTGATCAGCCGGGCGATTTCGGGATCGACTTGGGCGAGGGGGGCTCGGTGCGCGGACTCGGTGACGAGGCTTGCCATGCCTCTTATTATGGGCGGCTTTGGGCGAGGAGTTTCTCTGCCTGGACCAGCATCTCGGGGTCTTCGGCCAACTCCGCAAACTCGGCGACAATCCTCAGGATCCGGTCCGGGTCCTCGATCTCTCCGAATTCTAGCAAGTCGATCACGTCCACAATATCTTGGGGGCGTCGGGCGACCAGCTTGAGCAGGACCATATCGTCCCTTCGCGCGAGCGGAAAGGCCCCCGTGGTCGGGTGTTCCACCCGGATCGCCTTTTCGATGAGTTCATCCTCAAACGGAAACGAGGTGAAAAGAAGGTCTACTCCGCGTCCCGAACGACTCTTCAGATGGAGAACACGCTTGGCCGGGGCCGAACGCTTCCAATCGGAGTAGACCGGCTCAATTCCGGCGGCGATGAGCGCCCGGACAATTTCCTCAAGCCGCTCGTCCAACTCTCGGGCGTAGGCGTCCACGTCTTTGGTGGATCTCGCTTTTGCGTGAAAGGCCATCGCCGCCCCTCCGATGAGGGCGAAGGGCACCCTTAAGCCGCACAGAACGTCGCGAACTCGGGCAATCTCCTCAAGAAGAGATTTTTGAAGCTCGTCGCTTCCATCGTTCATAGAGTTGAGCCCTCAGCTCGTAAGCCTCGTCTTTAGTTTTCCGACTGCGGTCGTTCGGAAAGAAGTCCACCACCTGAGAAACAACGTCCAGATCGTCCAGCCGCTGAATCGGGTCGATCGCCTTGTAACGGGCGAGATCGTCCGCGTTGTTCTGCGCCCAAGCCGCTCGCCATTCTCGGACCATGTTCGCGTCGAGCTTTTCACTCATTGACTTACAGCTTACTTCACACCGAATCCCATGGTGACGATTGCCGTGATCGCTTTCTCGTTGCTACTGGTGTCGTTTTGGCCTTCGCTGCTAATCCCGAAATCGTAGATCGGGGTGATCTGCAGAGGGGCCATGCGGGCAAACCGGACGTCGGAGAGGGTGGTCCCGGCGCTTTTGGCGATTTCTTCGGCCCTGCGGCGAGCATCTTTGCTAGCTTCGGCCAAGATTTCGATCTTGACTTCGCCAATCTTCGTGTAGATGAACTGCGGCGCGTCGCTCTCAAAAGCCACTCCGCTGCTAATCAACTCGGTGGATCCGCGAGCGACTTTTTCTACCACGGCGACATTGCTGCTGCGAACTTCTAGCGACTGCGTGAGCCGATAGCCCGCGATCTGCCGGAAGGTTTCTCCCTCGTAGTATCCGCCTTGTTGCTGGCCACTGGATGCATAAAGTGTTTGGGTCCGAACGGCGTTAACGCGAATCTCCTCATCCTTGACTCCGTTGGCCTTGAGATAATCGATCGCCTTCTGGATTCCCTTCTTCAGGTCTTCATAGGTCGCCGCGACCTCGACCCCCTGATAGCTGACCCGCCCCGTCCAGATGATGAAGTCGCTTTGGATGTTCTTGCGGGCAGATCCGGTCACGCGGATCATCTCGCTGTCGCTCTTGGTGCGGACGATGGCCCCGCTGAGCAGCGAAGTGGCCCAAACAAAGGCCCCGCCTAGAATCAAAGCAAGCAAAATGCCCGGGACTGGGCTTTTTCGTTCCGAATTTTCCATGGATTGGATTTCCTAGGAACATAGACGCGCGAATGGCGCCGGTGGTGTCACGCAGCCCGAGAGCCCAGGGCAGGGATCTCTCTGCCCCAGGCTCTTGCTGGATGGACTTAGTCGACGACTTCGACTTCGACCGCCGGGACGAGGCCGATCCGAGCGCCTTCGGCGAGCAAGAGCCGAATCGCCTTGACACCTTCTTCGCCCATGTCGCGAGTCCGGTCGTTGACGTACATGCCGACAAACTTGTCGCTGGTCGCAGTGTCCATTCCGCGGGCAAACTGAAGCGCATACTCCAGCGCCTTGTCGCGATTTTGCAATCCTGCGTCGATGCTCTCTCGCATGCACCGGCTGATTTCGACCACGGCTTCGGGACCCAAATCCTTGCGCACCACATTGACCCCGAGCGGGAGCGGGAGGCCCGTCTTCTCCTTCCACCAGACGCCCAGGTCGGCGAGGAGCTCCATCCCTTCTTCCTTATAGGTGAGCTGGCCTTCGTGGATAATCAGGCCGGCCTTATATCGGTCTTCTTGCACCGCCGGGATGATCTCATCGAACGGCACGACCTCGAAGTGGGGCTTGGTGCCGAACTTCTCATCGAAGTAGAGGTTGAGTTCCAAAAAGGCCGAGGTGAGCTTTCCGGGGACGGCGATGACGGTCTCTTTGAGATCATCGTGCGAGAGACCCGGCTTTGCGACGATCATCGGGCCATAGAGGTCACCAAAGCTGCCGCCGTGCCGGAGCAAGGCGTACTTGTCGGCCACATAGGCAAAGGCATGGACCGAAATCGCGGTGGATTCCAGCTTGCCTTCCATCGCCCACTCGTTCAGGGTTTGGATATCGCGGAGGATGTGCTCAAATTCGTAGTCCGTGGTGACGGCTCCGCTGGCCAGGCCCCAAAACATGAACGCGTCGTCGGAATCGGGCGAGTGGCCCAGTTGGATCTTCGTTTTTACCAATTCAGTTTTTCCTCTTGGGAGATTCTACGCGCCGAGCGGGCTTCTCGGCCCGGGGGACCGGATAGCGGAATCGGGCGACGACTTTCCATTCCCACAGAACATCCTCTTCGGCGGTGGTGCGGATGTTGTGGATCACCAGCGGCCAGCCCTCGGGGTTGCGCCGGTCGCTGAGGATGCCAACGTGGTCGAGCCCGCCCGGGAGCTTCCAAAAGACCAAGTCCCCTGGCTTCCAGTCGCTTGGATTCACCGGCCGAATCGGGAGTTCTTGGCCATGACGCCGGAAGAATGGGATGAGTTCTCGGCAGCGTCGGTGGTCGATGTTTGGGTCGCGCTTGCGGCTCGGATAAGCCCTCGGGGCGCGCTTCTTGTCTTCATAGACCAGCTTTTGCAGGTCATATCCGACGCTGCGCAGCGCCCGAATGACGACGTCGGTGCAGACGCCTCGGTCGCGGGGGACATCGCCCCCGGGATACTTCAGCCGGACATAGGCGGGGTCATAGCGGGTGCCCCAGGTGGTCTGTTCGCGGGCATGGGCCACGATCTTCTCGGCGGTAGTCGGGGCCGCGAGTTGCAGGGCCAGGATCGCACTGAGCATTCTAGGAAGGGCCTACGCCGAGTTTGGGACGGGCGTCGCCATTTGAGATTCTCGCCGCCCGGCCCGGGGCCAATCCCGGGTGGGACCCGCGCCGCCTCCGGCGTCTCCCACCCTCCGCCCCGGTCGGCGCGAATCCCAGCACTCAGCACTCGAGGCGACTGTGGCACTGCAAGCCGAAAAGCGGACTCTAGTGGTCCGGAGGAGATCGGGCCTAGGCCGCAGGGGTTAGGGTTGACCCAGGCCGGAGAAGGGCCAGCAGTCGGGGTATGGTGGCCCCGTGCAGGTTCGTGTTGAGGTGATCGGTCCCGTCCGCGTCTTGTGCGGAGAAGATCAAACGGTTCTGAGGAGCAACGCCAAGATCGTGGCTTATCTGGCCCTGATGGGGGGCACTCCGGTGACGCGGCAGACGCTCTGGGCCGATCTCTATCCCGAAGAGATTGCCTCGGTCGCGGCGAACAGGCTGCGAGTCGCGCTGAGCGGCCTGCGCCAACAGGTTGGGCCGGCGCTTTGCGAGGATCCACGAGGGCTTTGGCTGAACCCAGACCTCTGTACCACCGATTTACACGAAGTTGAAGAGGCCTTGGCCCATTCCGAAGATCATGTCGAGGACGAGCACGAGCGCCAGGAACTTTTGGCGCTGATCGACAAACTGGACCTTGACTGGGGCTTGGCCCCCGAGGAGGCGTGGACTTCGGCCCTGAGGGTTCGGTGGGTGAAAACCGTCGAAAGCGCGGCGATCCGCATCGCGAGGCTCACCCTCGACACCGACCCGCCGACGGCGCTCTGGGCCGCAGAGAGAGTCTTGCGGGATTCCCCCCGGCATCCTCGGGCTTGGGAGTTTCGTCTGAGGGCGATGGCGCGCTTGGGTCAATCCGATCAAGCCCTGCGGGAGTTTCGCCTTGCCGAGCGAGATACTGGATTTCAGGACAACGCCCTCGCCGAAGCGGTTCTGGAGCTCAAGCAGCCTGAAGAGCGCCGGGACCCACTGGATATCGGTGGTCAGCTGTTCGACCTGCTGATCGAGCATTCGAAGCCCCTGGCAAGGGAGTTCTTGGCTTCTCCGCCGATCTTGCCGCTTTCGGGTCAGAAGCCGCGCGAGATTCTCGCCGTATTGCAGCGGGTCCTCGAGCCCGAGGCCCCCGGGACCGATGCCTGGGAGCGGTGCGTGGCCCGGGCGGTGGGGCTCCATGCTTGGCTCAACCAGGTGGATGAGACGGTGAGTCTCGGACAAATGCTCTTGGGCAAGTCGCAGAACCCGATCTTGCACCGCGCGATTTGGAACGCCATCAGCGCGGTCCTTTCTTACCGCTGCGACTGGAAGGGAGCGCACGAGGCGATCGACCAGGCGATCTTGATTGCCAAAGACCTGCCCGACCCGGTCGAACGACTCAGCGGGCTGGGAAACAAGGCAACCTACCTGTGGATGGAGGGGCGGTTCCAAGAGAGCGAGGTGCTCCACAATCAAGTCGTCGAGGATCTCTGGAAAGTCGATACTCCCCGGGCCCGGTTCGATATCGCGGTCAACTATGGAAACCGCGTGTGGATCCCGCTCTACCAGGGGGATTGGGACCGCGCAAACGATTGGATCCAAGAGGCGGTGCGAATGCGGGAGGAGCTGGCTCCGGGTCTTCCGCCGCTCTTGCTGGGTCCGGCCGAGATCCTGGCCAAGGCCTTCTGCGGTCCCTCTTCCCCGCTGGCGCGGCCCTTGCACGAGCGGCTGCGCGAGGTCTTTGCGACCCGGTCCATCCGTTTCCAACTGATCGCGACAGAATTGGCGGCGGGGGTGGCCTACGCGGTCGGGCAGGGAGATCTGGCAAAGGCGGCTTGGCTCAAGGTCCGGGAGTGGCGGGAAGAGCACCAGTTTCCGCTGGGCCCGGCCGAAAGCGGTCTCTGGGATCTGCTGATGGACCGCTTCCCGGGACGCCCACGGAAGAGCCTAGAGAAAGGTGTGACACCCGGATCCCTGGCAAAAATTCTGGTTCGCGCCGTCCGATCGGCAGAAAGTAGCTCTGGTTAATGGCCGCCTAATGGTGACCAGACGGACAATGCGGTTCATGCGCTCATCCGCCTGTTATTCATTCTTTGCTGTCGTGGCCGGGGTCGTTTCGATCGCGCCCGAAGTGGCTCTCGCCTCGGATCCAACCTTTGGCAAGTTTGCCGAAGTTCGGACGGTCTATCTTAACGACGACTACCCATTTCCGGGTGGAGGACTCCCGGGATACATCGCCGACTCGGCCCGTTCCACGGATGGCACCGCGGTGTCGCGTTCCTTCTCAAGCCAGTTCACCGGGTTGGATTCCAACTACGATGAACGCACGATGGAACTCAACACCTCTGGGTTCGCGGTCTCCGACTTTCGAATCGCTAGGACTTCGGCCCAAGGGAGTCTGATGAACTCCTACTACAACATCGACAACAAGCCGTTCATCACGCCGGGCGAGGTGGACCGAACCGGCTCGCCCTCGATCTTTTCGGCTGAGTCCCAGGCGGGATGGTTCGACCGGCTGCAATACGGTGGCACCGCAACCAACTACACCGCGAAGTTCATCTTCCAAATCGACGGCTACAACTACGACGATTGGTCGTTCTCCTACGCGAATGTCCAGATCGGGAGCAACTTCGAGAGATTCTCGATGTTCTGGAACGGTTATGGATCGGGGACGTTCGCAACCAAGTCCTACCCGATCAACTCGGCCAATCAGCCCTTCAAGTTCACGTTGACTTCCGCGTTTCAGCCGCAGACTCGGTTTATCGAGTCCGGAGGGATGACCGAAGGTTGGAGCGACTTTAGAGGCACGGCCCGGATGGTTGGGATCGAGGTCCGAGACTCGATGGGCAACATCGTCCCGAATGCGACCGTGATCGGAGATTCGGGGACGCGATACGACGTGGTTCCCGAGCCCGCCTCGATCTTGGCACTGGCCATCGGCGGGGCGGGGTTGTTGCGGTCACGTCGGCGTCCGTCGGCTTAGGCGTGGTTGATAGGGTTGGGTGAGGAGTCGCTCGCTTGTTGCGGGCGACTTCCTCTTTTCCGCCGTTCGGGGGCAGAGGTCCGGGGGGCTTGGTCCCCCTGGACCGAGGGAATGGCCTTGGGCCCGAACGGCGGGGAAAACGACAAAAAGAAGGAAAATGCCGTCCCGGCGGTAAAATAGCAAAGTAGTTCGGCGAGGCTACTTCAGCGTCAACGGTGCCGATGAAGCGACCTTTAATGGGCCTCGCCCAACCGTAAGGAGCGTAATCGGTTCTATGAGTATCAAACGCGTTTATCTTTTCCGCGATGGCAATGCCACCATGCGGGATCTCCTCGGCGGAAAGGGTGCAAACCTGGCCGAAATGTCCAACATCGGCCTCCCCGTCCCTCCCGGCTTCACCGTCACCACCGAAGTCTGTACCGAATACTACCAATCGGGCAGGCAAATGCCGGCCGGACTGGTGGACGAAATGAAGGCCGCCATGGCGGACGTCGAAAAGCAGATGGGCCGCAACTTCGGCGGAACCGAGAAGCCCCTTCTCGTTTCCGTCCGATCCGGAGCCAAGTTCTCCATGCCGGGCATGATGGACACCGTCCTCAACCTCGGTCTCAACCCCGCCACCGTCGAAGCGATGATCGCCGAAACGGGCGACGCTCGATTCGTTTACGATAGCTATCGCCGCTTCATCATGATGTTCAGCGACGTAGCCTTCGGACTCAGCAAGCACAGCTTTGACAACCACATCTTTGCTGAATATAAGAAGAAAGTCGGCGCCACCAACGACCTCGACCTGAACGCCGACCAACTCAAGGAAGTCTGCGGACTCTTCCTTGCCCACGTCAGAGAAGGCGCCCGCCGCGAGTTCCCCACCGACGTCTGGGAACAACTGACCCTGAGCGTCGAAGCCGTCTTCCGCAGCTGGCACAACGACCGCGCAATCGTCTATCGCAAGAAGGAAAAGATCAGCGACGAAATCGGTACCGCCGTCAACATCCAGTCGATGGTCTATGGCAACGCTGGTGAAGATTGCGGAACCGGAGTCGCCTTTACCCGCGACCCCTCGACCGGCGAAAAAGCTCTCTACGGCGAGTATCTGATGAACGCCCAGGGCGAAGACGTCGTGGCAGGTGTCCGCACCCCCGTCCCGATCAGCCAGCTGGCAGCCCAAAACCCGGCCATCTACCAAGAGTTTGTCAACGTCTGCGACAAGCTGGAGCACCACTACAAGGACATGCAAGACCTGGAGTTCACCATCCAGCATGGCGTCCTCTATATGCTTCAGTGCCGCAGCGGAAAGCGCACCGGTGCCGCGGCCGTCAAGATCGCAGTCGAGATGGTCAACGAAGGTCTGATCAGCAAGGAAGAGGCCGTCCAGCGCGTCACCGCGAGCCACCTCGACCAACTTCTGCACAAGCAGATCGACCGAAAAGACCTCGACGCCAAGGGACTCAAGGCGATCACCAAGGGCATCCCGGCCTCGCCCGGCGCCGCCGTGGGCCAAGCCGTCTTTGATGCCAACACCGCCGAAGAGCGAAAGGCCGAAGGCAAGAATGTCATCCTGATCCGAGAAGAAACCAACCCGGACGACGTCCACGGGATGCTCGCCAGCCAGGCCATCCTGACCGCCCGCGGAGGCAAAACCAGCCACGCCGCTGTCGTCGCCCGAGGCTTCGGAATCCCCTGCGTCGCGGGATGTGAGTCGATCAAGGTCGATACCCACGCCAAGCAGTTCTCGATGGGTGACCTGGTGGTGAAGGAAGGCGATTGGGTGACCCTCGACGGTTCGACCGGCGAAGTCTTCCTCGGCCAAGTCCAACTCATTGAGCCCGAGATCACCGGCGACTTTGACACCCTGATGCACTGGGCTGACGAGTTCCGCAAGCTGCGAGTGCGGGCCAACGCCGACAACCCGGGCGACGCCCATCAGGCCGTCATCTTTGGTTGCGAAGGAATCGGCCTCTGCCGAACCGAGCACATGTTCTTTGGCGACGACCGCTTGCCGATCGTCCAACGGATGATCCTGACCAACGACGAAGCCGAGCGCCAAGCCTGCCTGGACAAGCTGCAGGTCGTGCAGCAAAGCGACTTCGAAGGCATCTTTGAGGCCATGGACGGACGCCCGGTGACGGTTCGCCTGATCGACCCCCCGATGCACGAGTTCTTGCCTAGCCACGAAGAGCTTCTCAAGGAAGTCACCGTGCTGGAAACCAAGATCCAACTCGGCCAGATCGGGCTGGAAAAGGAACTGGAAGAAAAGCGCACCCTGCTGGAATCGGTGAGCGCGATGAAGGAATCGAACCCCATGCTCGGTCTGCGCGGCGTTCGACTTTCGATCATCTTCCCTGGCCTGGTCGTGATGCAAACCCGCGCCATCCTGCAAGCCGCGGCCAAGCTGATCAAGGCTGGAAAGAAGGCCACGCCGGAAATCATGATCCCGCTGGTCGGCACGATCAACGAGCTCAAGGTGATCCAAACCCAGCTGGAAGAAACCGCCAAGATGGTGGTCGCCGAGCAGGGCGTCGAAGTTCCCTACCAATTCGGAACGATGATCGAGATCCCGCGCGCGGCCCTGACCGCCGGCGAGATCGCCGAGTACGCCCAGTTCTTCAGCTTTGGGACCAACGACCTGACGCAGATGACCTTTGGCTACTCGCGCGATGACGCCGAAGGCAAGTTCCTTCAGCGCTACGTCGACCAGAAGATCCTGCCCTACAACGTCTTCGAGACGATCGACTTCACCGGTGTGGGCCGCCTGATGCGCATGGCCGTGGACGAAGGCCGAACGACTCGCAGCGATCTGAAGTGCGGAATCTGTGGCGAGCACGGCGGCGACCCCGACTCGATCAAGTTCTGCCACGAAATCGGCCTGAACTATGTGAGCTGTTCGCCGTTCCGCGTGCCCATCGCCCGCCTCGCCGCCGCCCAGGCCGCGATCAGCGAGCGAGTGAAGGTCGCGCTGGACAAGTAAGTTCGGCGACGCCCGCCCCTGGGAGTTGGTTCTCCCAGGGGCTTTTTGCTTTTTGGGGGTCTAGTTGACCTGGGGCCTGGACACGCTGATTTGCTCCCCCCATATTGAGAGCCGCGGCCCCGTTGCCCGGCCTTTTGGGGTGCGCTCGCCGGCCCGGGGCGGAGTCCCGTGGGTTCACATGTCGGGTTCTGGCGGGAGTCCTTGCGCCGGCCGGGCCCGGGGCCACTCCCAACCCAGGGACCCCGCCGCTCCGCGTCGCCCTGGGTCTCGCCCCCGACCGGCGCAAGGCGAGCGGCTCGCACAACCAGCGTTCTCTGGCCCCCTTGCAGGATCACCGGGAATCGGGTTTAATCTCATTTCACGGTTGCTCCGGTCGTCTAGCGGTTTAGGATGCCGCCCTTTCACGGCGGAGGTCGCGGGTTCGAATCCCGTCCGGAGTACCAGCACCCTTAGGTTCAAAACGCAAATTTGCTCAGGTTCAAACTCTGAATCGACCGGACGGGCTCGAACCTCGGATGGATTTTCCTATGCTGGCTCACCAGTAGTGAGCTAAACTAGAGCCATGGAAAAACGGGGCAAGGATAACCCGTACCAACTCAAGACGCCTCCTGGCACAGCTGAGTACCAGATGTACTTCGACACAAAGGACGCGCAAGAGGTCATTTTTTGTGTCGTCGGTACGACCACGCTGATCTATGATGCGCGGTGCGTTGTTGACTCCGTTGCGATGCTAAGGGCTCATGGCGATTGGATGGATCTTGGCGGAGCTGACGAGCAGAAGGAAGCCAAAGAAGGCACGTTCGAGGCGTGGGTTCGGTCTGAAACGAACCCGGTTGGGGGTTGGTACGGCCTAAAGAAGGGCCTTCGTGGGCGATTCGGCGTCTATGTGCCGCCGCTGCTAGAGGCAATGGGCCTGGTCGAGATCACCCACGAAGCCAAGAACAACCGCATTCGCGCGAAGTAGTTTGTTCAGCAGTGAAGGGCAGTCTGGTCGCTTACACTCCGCAGGGCCACGGCCTTGTCTCGTTTGGTCTCGCCCAGGAGGACAGGAAACTATGGGCCAACAGAGACGTCCACCATGTATGAATGCAGTCGGGTGTGCCCTTGCGTTGGTGGTGTTCGGCCAAGTGAGCAAAGGTGGGGATCACCTCCCCGAACCCAAGCCGACCTTCCGCGAAGACTGGATGATGCTGACGCAACCGAATGGAGAACTCCACGCAACCTATCGGCGGTGTGTCCTCTTGGACGGCAAGCGGCAGGTGGCGAGGTACGAACACTACGGCGAAGCAGTCCTGATCGAAACTTCGGGCAAACGAGTTCGCGTTTGGTTTCCCGGCACGAAGGAGCTTCTGCTGGCTCCGGAGACGTTCACGGCTGAACTCCAGCGTCTCTCGCGCCAAGCTTGGTTTGACACCCCAAAGTCTTCAGAGCGGACGGTTCGAGATGGCGTCGTCCTTGAGCAAGACTCTTTTGGCGATGGAGCGACTCTACGGGTCGAATATGTCATTCCTCAGCTAGCAGGTTCGCGCCCTGTCTTGCGCGCAGAATGGAAACGACCTGACGGCTCGGGCGGCTGGCTCCAAAATGTAGCATCCGGAACTGCAAAGGACTTGTCCCTATACGAGATACCCAGTTCCAAGGGCAAGTCCTCCACCACACGTGAGCTCGTGCTACGGCTTGAGCGCTACTTGCCCATCATCTTCCCACCCGGACCCACCCCAGGGCGAGGATAGCGTGTTGTCACCGCGCGGTGCTTTGGTATTCACCTATGAACACGGGCCATCGCCCCGCTGAGTCGGCGTCTCGATCAAAGACCGGGAAAAGTCATGTATGTGACACGTTCAGAGCTCCTTCTTGGGACGAAACTTCCCGAATATCTGCAGGCCTACACCGAATGTTGCCGCCGGCGACGGCTTTCCTTGACCATGAGCGCGATCACCACTGCCAACGTGACCCCCGCGAGAGGATACTCTCCCGAATGAGCCATCGCTACGGCTGCCAGCCGACGATCGTGTTCGTAAGTGGCCGAACGTTCAGAGGCCGGGATCGCTCCGGCAAAGAGGTAAACGCCGACCAGAATGGCCATCATGGTCAGCCAGATAACGGCACTTCCTCTTGAGACCCACGATATGATCAGTTTGATCGGCAGCACGGGAACTAGCCGGCTGTTAACCGCCGCTAACGTCACCCCAGCGATCAGACCGCACCACCAACTGGCGAGGACGCCCCAAACGAGGGCCATTACCACTGGGTGCTGACTGTCGACCACCTTAGGATGATGCACCGAGAAGTAATCCACTGCCACATGTGCCGTGACCAAATCCACCGCCCATCCGAGCAGGCACGAGATCGCCACGCAAGAAGCGACGAGTTTCACGCTGCTCTGCAACTTGTCCATTGCATTGATCTGTATTTTGGTCAGTTGGGAAGGGTCGTGATCAACTCCGAGTTGAATCCTAGAGTTCGCAAATCGTCCAGCACGGAGTACCACCTTATTCTGAACCCAAAAACCTGTGTTACACGAGACTGGGTTCAAACCGCTGCATAAATCGCGGCACCGTCTCCATGGCGACTAAATCTCTTGGGTTCAAATGGTGTCGAAGCGCCCACTCGAGAAGCGGTTGTGATGCAGACTGCTAGATGGTTCTACCAGCTTCTTGAAGCACCCAGAGCGCATCCGTTGTCACCAAGAGGTTCCCTCTTCTCTTGAGCAGCGCGCCCCAATCTGCGTACGTTCCCCTGCTCTGTATGCGGTCTGCCATCTTCACGTTGGTCCACTCGACCGGGAACGTGCCGTCAGGAAGACGCTTCTTCTCAAGCAAGTCGAGAGCGTCGCTACACCGCAGATCGCGGACCAATCCCATCTCCGCCATTATCAGGAGAGCGGACAGCACGTCGTAGAAGCGGATGGGATAGTGGATCTTTTCTACAGGACCGCCCCAAGTAGGCTTAATGAGCGCACCATCCAGCCTCCTCCAGAGGAGGCGTCGGGCGAGCAGGAACTCGGCAGCACGACTTGCGGCTCTCCCGGCTTGCTCGTCTCCCGTAGCGCGATACCAATGGGCCAAGCCCCGAAGCGGGAGCAGCGTTTCCTGAACCGATGACGTGCTGGCACTCGGTCGCTTGTCGCAGTTCCACCCGCCGTCCGGCCACTGAAACGCTACCAAGCGATTAACGAGAAGTGGCACGCGCTCGTCATCAACTATGCCAAGTACGAGCTGCGACCAAATGGAGTTGCCCTCCATCGAGGCACACCGCCGGGGCCGATTCGACTGATCGGGAAGAAACACCGTGCTAGGAGGCTTCAGGAAAGCCGGCGCAAACATCCAGTCCATGACCCGTTGCCGCAGAGAGAGTAGCCTCTCGTCACCCGCTGGGTACCCGATTTCCGCCAACGAGTACAAAGTCCAGTGCGGCCCTTGCCACTTGCGATAGGGATTGAATCGTTCTCCGTTCAGGTCCAGCAGGAGGTGCTTTGCCATCTCCGATGAAGCGATCGTTTGGTGCAACTCGGACATGGCGGGCGAGTTCTCCGACTCACCAGCGAGCAACCGCCGAGCGCGGTACGCGACGACGGGATCTTCATGCCCACATAGTGCGTCGGTCAGGGTCATACTTTGGCACGCTTTGCTGTCACAATCCAATGCTCGGCTATCAGAACAAGAACTCTACTTTGGATGCCTGAATTATATCCTTGACTCGCGTGCGAGTCAAACCGTGGCCGCAATACGAGTGCTTGAAATAGCAACAGTTCTAAGCGCGTCCACTTCGGTGTACCAAGAAGGGAATGGGTTCATCTCATTCCCTTCTTTGCTTTCAGGGCCTGGGATGACAGTTTCAAGCCCACCTCAATGAAGGCCCCAGTAGGGAGTGGGAGAATAGTCCCCAGCGGAACTTGAGAACGTCATTCGTGAGGCCCGCCAAGCCGAAGCATTCTGAAATGGTTCGAGCGCTGATAGGCGCGGCGCCCAATCGGACGCAAAAAATGCGTTTCTTTCCGAGAGAATGTGCAAAGCTGGGGCAAGTTATGAAACATTCTAGGCCAGCAGGTTTGCTTTCGGGCTTGGCGGTCATCCTCGGGCCGTGGATATGGGCACTCTTCGCGGTGACCAGAGACCCGAAGCAAGGCGACGCCCAAGGAGCGTTCACCTTTGCGACCTATTGCTCTCTCATCTCGCTGCCGCTAGGGCTGGTCATCATCGCTTTTGCCCTCAGAAAGCGAGCATAAATCCAGTCACCTCCGACGGTCATCGGCCCAGAATTCTGCAGAAGGCACCACCGGTAGGACTTCAAACTCGACAAGATCCGACCAGGCATCGAGCCAGGGTTGAAGGGCGGCCGGAGTTGGGGCCCGCATCAACTGGTAGCAGCAGGTCCCATCCCGGGACATCCAACTCTCCACAAATTCGATTTCCGACCCCTCCGGGATGAGTCGTCCCAAAGCCCTGAACCGGGCCCCGACCTCCTCCGCACGTCCGGATCGAAATCTTTCCACTACCATCAACAGCATATCCACAAGACGCCCAGCCCCGACCAAAAGGCGAAGATCGCCGGCGCGATCGCTAGGTGTTCCGCTCGGGTACAAGCTATTTGGGTAGCGCGATGCATCAGTTCCGCGAGGCGGTTTGGGGGATTCTTGACCAGCTGGGGCTGGGGGCGGAGAGCATCGCTCCGGCCGAGATTCAGGGGGTGGCGAACGAGACCTGGATTTGCGGGCGGTGGGTGGTCCGGGTCAGCAAAGACCCCGAATACCTCGAAGATCTCTTCACCGAATCGGTGGCCGTCCCGGCGGCGATGGCGGCGGGCGTTCCCACCCCTCGGCCGCTTCATTTTTGCTTGGAACCCACCGACGGACGACCACCGTTTTCGGTCCTCGAGCGAGTCGAAGCCGTGCCGCTTTCGAGCCGGACTCAGCTCGCGGACCCCGAACGATTCTTCTCGGCATTGGGTTCCGCTCTGCGGACGACGCACTCCATTAGCGCGGTAGCCGATCCGGGCGGATACCTGGACGAGAGCTGGACGCTTTCGGCGGATGAACTGCGCGCGGATGCCCGTCGCCTCGGCCTTATGGCCGAGATTGAACCGCTGCTGCAACATGCCGCGGCCCGTCCTTCGGTCTTTGTTCATCAGGACCTCCACGCCGACAACCTGTTGGTCGACGATCAGGAGCGGCCCGTCTTGATCGATTGGGGGGATGCGGGCTTTGGGGATCCGGCCGTCGACTTCCGCTTTATCCCGGCGCAGTTTGTCGGAGCAGCCCTATCGGGATATGGATCTGGAGATTCCCTTCTCAGGGTTCGCATCAAGCTCCACGTCTTCGAGCACTTCGCCAGCCAGCAGAGTGGCAGAAAGCACTACGGGAACTATGGCGAGTCCGACTTCGAGTCCCTTCTCCGATTGCTGGCGAGCAACTAGTCTCTCGAGTAAGGGCGATTAGCAAGTCGCGATGGGAGCTTTGCGAATTCTCCGCGAGTCAGCTCGGCCAATTGAAGTTTTCCGGCGCTCTCCCCGTCGTGCCCTAGCCACCCCCGATGGTTACTGATCCCACTCTTGGCTGCTCCCGTTTCTTTTCCCGCAGTTGCAAGTAGGCTAAAGCACTGGGGCGCCGCGATCCAAAGTGAACGCGGCGCCCTCAGCTCTCTCCTTTTCGTTGCGGTCTATTTTTTCAAGTTGCTTGTACGAACCCAGTTCGAAAAAGCTTTACCCAACGCGATCTGAACCGCACGTTGTTCTCTCGGCGTGGCAGGTCCACCACTGACGGCTGTAACCAGCGGGGTAAACAAGACAGCGGCAGCAATCTTGTACCCGCTCGACCGCTCGTCGCTACGCCCCTTCACTGCAGTTCTCTTAAAGACCACTGCACCACTCTTCACATCATAGACGTAAGCATTTACCGTCGCGGTCGAGACGGTCTTGGGTCCGGCATTGACCCAAATGCTTCGGGTGTGCCAGGAAATCGATCCGTAGAGGATCTTGTCAGCCTTGACGGCTTTCCCAAACGCCTTGAGCGAGGCCCGAGACGGAAGCAATCCGACTCCAGGCTTCGGGAGCTTTAACTTGGTCCATGCGGCCTTGGAAACATCATCGCTAATGTTTGCATAACCGGCTTTACGAGCGATTTCATCACAAGCTTCTTTAGCCGTGAGCCGAGCGGTATCGGTTCCATCCTTAAAAACCCAAGGAAAAGAGACCGCTTGTCCTCTTGTTACTTGAGCATCCGGAGTGGTCGCCTCTTGACGACTGGCCATAACACCACCCGGAAAAAGCGAGCAACCCAGCACCAACATGGCGCACTGAAATCCTTTGCGTTGTGTCCTCACTTGACTTTTCATCTTCATCACCCTTTCATCATGATGCGAATGCTGGATTCCAGACAAGTCACTCCAATGATGTCCTATTTAACGCGTACAACGACACTCGACTAGTTATCTTCTAGACCGTTCAAGATGCTTACGCATCCCATAATGACCCCGACTTCGTCCATCAAAGGAAATACTCGCAAAATCATGTTGGAAAATTCCCCGGTAAGCCGACTTTCTGATTGCGTCCCGTGAATTGCTGCCAAGTGAGCCGAGACGGCGAGATCAGATGGATCGGTTGTCTTGAAGATATCGTAGACTGTCTTGCCTACCTCCCAGCGAACACCAAAGTGGGTTGAAGGGAACTCACCGTTCGCCATCACCTTGATCACAAGCTCAAGATCAGTAGCCCAAACTGTTGATCGGATCTGGTCCATTGCCAAGTGAAGGAGGGCCAGTGCCGCGCGATGCTCAAGCATGCCACGTTCCTTTTCCGCGATCATCTCGGCAATACTGGAGCGCTCAGTATTTGCATCTCTCAACGCCTTCTCCGCACGCTCCTTGATTACTCTTACCACTGTATCGGTTCTGCCAAATCCACCAACTTTAAGCTTGATTCGTAGCCAATAGGTGTTGACCGTACCAAGACTGATTCCAAGCTTGTGTGCAATGGCTTCGTTGGTAAGGCCCTGAACACACAGTTCGACAATTTCTTCCTCTCGGGGCGATAGTTCTCGGGTAGCCATGACTTAGTTCCCCCTGAATGTTGTACCGAGGTTAACTAAATGCAAGTATTCGGCTTGGGCAAGTCTCAATGTTAACCCCGGGACTTCAAGTCGATCAGGATTTGACTCCTTTCTTTAGCCAAGTATAGACGGACAGCACCAGAAAGACCACGAACAGTATCTGGGCGATCCAACTAGCTGTTCCGGCGATTCCACCAAAGCCGAATATAGCGGCGACGACGGCAATGATGAAAAAAACGACTGCATAGTACAGCATCTGATGAGCCTCCTGTTATCTTTTGAGTTGTGCAGCCCAAGTATCGACTTGTTCAGCCGCGGCTTCTTGCGTGAGTCCATAGCGCTTTTGCAGAAGTCCTTCAATCTTCTCACGCTGGCCTTTTGTTTCAGCGATCTCATCGTCTGTGAGATCGCCCCACTTTTCGACAACGGAGCCCGAGAGCTCCTTCCACATTCCTTCGATGATATTCCAGTTCATGGATTCTCCAGTTGTGTGATGTCTTCATTACGTGGTTTAGGGTGGATCGTTAAGATCTCACCGATAGGTTATTGATGATCTTTTGTTTGGCATTGTTCTCGTTCAACACCTGTTGTGTGATCTCCGATGCCAAGATCTTGAGAGTCGTCGAGGTCACATATCCCGACAAGATGATTTCCTCAGAGGTCGAGTCGACATCAATTCTGTTCATCGAGTCGTTAAGGAGTTTGTCTGCCGTGATAGCAGTCTTGATCTTGGGGGTTAGCATCGTGGCCGCACTCAGATCCCTGCTCTGTTCGCTCGCACTTTGGCCGACATCGCGTGCAGCTTCGGAAGCATTTTTCGATCCGGCCTGCACGTCTTCCTTGATTCCTTCTCCAGTGTTGGAACACCCAATCAAGCTGAGGGCGACAATCAAGGCCAATCCAGTCTTAGACTTTATCATTATTACGTCCTGTCGGTTGATCACCGACTCGGTCGAAGTGACGTGAGGTTGTGGGACGTATTGTCACTGTTCATTAGCAATCCGGGAGCACTTTATAAAGATTCTCTCGGAACAAGAATGTCGTGAACATTTTGTTCATCCACAAGATCAAATCATCAGAGTGAACACTTGGAGGTCTCACGTGCGGTCAAGTTTCAGTTTGGTTCGGCACCAGTCAGGATCTTGAATCTTGAGCACTCTGCCTCTTTGTGCGCATATTTCTTTGTTGTGTTTAGTTTGACCCAAACTGATCTCTGATACAAGTCCTTTTTTTGTCGGACAGGAGGCCGGAGCCGGACAAATGCAGGACTCGGTTCGCCGTGGATCGAGCTCTATGCCATGGATTCCTCGGATCGCGACGAACTGTGGCGCAGGATCGAGAAGCGCAACCAAGAGCTCACCTGCCCGGTCTGGATCATGCGGCGCGAGGACCACGCCCCCCACCGGACCGGATTCGAATCGCCGACCCCACACGAGATTTCCTTCTACGACGACGGCAGATTTCGTCCCTAGTCCGGGACGCTCAGCCGCAGCGCTACCGAGTCACCCAGGGCCACGCCTTCGGCGCGCTGGAGGGCGAACTTGATTGGGACGAGATAGCCGCCTTCGCGGGGGAAGAGCGAGGTCGTGACTTCGGATTCGCCAATCTGGACCCGGGCCGGGATACAGCCCCAGCCATAGCTGAGCTCGCGCGACATCGATCGAATCGCGGCGGCGACCTCGGGGGGAACAGCAACGAACAAGTACGGCGCGGGCCCCCGCCACTCGATCACTTCCCCTTCGAAAACATACTCACCCATTCCGACTGCTTTGGAGCCTACCAAAGCGACGTGCCACCCCGGAAAAGATGGCACGCCTGATCATGGTTCTCGCCGAAACGGTGAGACGCCCTATTGAATCACGATTCCCGAGATCTGGATCGTCCTAGTCGGAAGATTGGTATCTCGGAAAACCATGTTGTATTGACCGGGGTCGAGCGAAGCAGGCACCGCTCCCGCCCAACGAGTCGCGTTGTTCGAGATGGTATTGCCTGTCAACAGGATCGAGAATTCGGGCGAAGCTGATCTCGGGATCTTGGTCACGGGTGGGCAACTCCGATCTAGTGAAGTTATCTTGGGTTCTACTCCACATCAACGAGCCGGGTCCAAAACTCGATCTCTCTCGGTGGATCCGGGACGGGTCTGGCCCGCGCGATCTCCTGCGCATCCAACTCCCGGGCAAACTCATACCCCTGCACACGCATGACATCCACAACTGATTTGAGATAGTTAATGTTTGTCCGTTCTGGCACAATTGTCGCTCCCGACTCTCATTGTTCTCTACGGATGTGTCCGTCCGACGGCGCGTTTTTAGGTCCTGGTAACTATCGAACCGTTCAAAAAGAAATCGCCAAGCCGGGAACTAGATCGCTCCCGACAATTCTTGGGCGGAGTCGAAGGGGTCGGGGAGCTGAGCCCAGGCTTCTGGGCCTTGGGCGTATTCCTCATCCGTCAGCAAGGCGCTATCCAGCAGCGAGGTGATCGCGGGACGGTTCATCTCGATCCCGATGATCACGATCTCTTGGCGGCGGTCGCCATAGGGTTCTTGCATGTTGCTGAGGATCCGCCGCAGGGCCTCCTCGTCGTCGGGCCAATAGTCGCGCGGGGCGGTGCACCACCAGGTTCCGGCATGACCATATCGACAAGCACCACCCGCCTGGTGCCATTCTCCGATCCAGTTCATCCGGGTGGCAAGCCAGAAGAATCCTTTGCTCCGCAGCACCCCTGGCCACGTCTGGTGGATCACCTGCCAAAAGCGCTCGGGGTGGAACGGGCGACGCGCCCGATACACAAAGCTCGAGATCCCGTATTCCTCGGTCTCGGGCACGTGATGGCCCATCAGCTCCTTGATCCAACCAGGCGAACGCTGGGCTTTGTCCATGTCGAATAACCCCGTACCCATGATCGCATCGGTCGGGATCTGCCCATGGGCGATCGGAATGACCTTCGCCTCGGTATTCAGGGTCCGCAGGACCCCGATCACGCGCCCCATGTGGTCTGGGGAAACGAGGTCGGCCCGGCTGACTAGGATCACGTCGGCAAACTCGATCTGGTCGACCAAGAGATCGACGACGGTGCGCTCGTCTTCTTCGCCCAGGCTCTCGCCCCGGTCGCGGATGTAATCGGCCTCGGCAAAGTCTCGGAAGAAGTTGAAAGCATCGACCACGGTCACCATGGTGTCGAGCTGCGAAACCTTGCTGAGGCTCTCGCCAAATTGGTCCTCGAACGTGAACGTCATGGCAACCGGCAGGGGCTCACTAATCCCAGTCGACTCGATCAAGAGGTAATCAAATCTTCCCTCCCGAGCAAGGCGCGAAACCTCCTTCAGGAGGTCCTCGCGAAGGGTGCAGCAGATGCAGCCGTTGGTCATCTCAACCAGGGTCTCCTCGGTGCGGCTCAGGTTCGCCTTACCACCGGCGACGAGTTCAGCATCGATGTTGACCTCGCTCATGTCGTTGACGATCACCGCTACCCGCTTGCCTTCGCGGTTCGAAAGCACGTGGTTCAGGACGGTGGTCTTCCCTGCGCCAAGGAATCCGGAAAGGACGGTTACGGGGAGCTTCTTCATGAGGGTTCTTCGCGGCTAGGTACGCACAGAGACGAGGCTCCGGTGCGATAATTTCAATTATTTTGCAATAGTACCAAATTGGGCTCGACCCGTGAATCCGCAGAATAAACGAGAATTGGGTACGGTCTGGCCACCATCCATGAGCGAACTCAACATCCCCGTCGCCCCACATCCGAGGCTGGATCTCCCCAAGAGCCTAGCCGGATTGGCCCCGCTCGCCCTCAACCTCCGATGGTCTTGGGATCCCGAGAGCCAGGACATCTTCCGCGAAATCGACCCCGAGATGTGGGCCGACCGGGCTGGGCCAGTCAAGATCCTGCAACAAAGTCCCCGTCTGGCCGAGCGAGAAAAAGACAAGGCCTTCACCGCACGGATCCAAGCCGCCTGCGACCGACTGGAAGCCTATCAATCGAGCGGAAAGAGCAAAGAGAAAGGACTGATCGCCTATTTCTGCGCCGAGTATGGGTTGCATGAGAGCTTTGCGCTATATAGCGGCGGTCTCGGCATCTTGGCCGGCGACCACTGCAAGGAAGCCTCGGACCTCGCCCTTCCGTTTGTGGCCATCGGACTCTATTACCGGCGAGGCTTCTTCTATCAGGTGGTGGATGCAGAAGGTCGCCAAGAGCACCTCTACCCCGCTTTTGATCCCGAACAGTATCCGGTTCAAGAAGTCTTGAATCCCAAGACGCAAAGCCCCTTGCGCCTCAGCTTGGAGTTCCCTGGTCGCTCGGTGACCTTCCGGGTTTGGCGGGTGCAGTGCGGGCGGATCCCGATGCTCCTGCTCGATACCGACCTGCCCGAAAACTCCCCGGCAGATCGCAAGATCACTAGTCAGCTCTATACGAGCGGTCGGGAGATGCGCCTGCATCAAGAGATCGTGCTCGGGATGGGCGGGGTCAAGGTGCTGAGCGCGCTCGGGCTCAAGCCCAGCGTCTTCCACATGAACGAGGGCCACTCGGCATTCCTCTTGCTCCAGCGCATGAAGGACCTCGGGAAGGGGTCGGAGGCCACGATCAAGAAGAGCAGCATCCTGACCATCCACACCCCCGTCGCGGCCGGAAACGAGCGGTTCGATGCAGGGTTGGTCGAGCGAACTCTCAGCGAGGAACTGAAAGGCGCGCCGATCACGTTTGCCGAGTTGGCCAAGCTAGCCGTCGATAGCGAAAAGACGAAGGGAATCTTCGACCTGACGGCCCTTGCCCTCCGATTGTCCCGATTGCAAAACGGCGTGAGCTTGCTCCACGGAAAGACCGCCGATGGAACCTGGCGGAAGGTTGCCGGACAAGAAGTCATCGGCCTGACCAACGGCGTCCATATGCCGACCTGGCTAGGCCCCGAGATGCGCACGCTGATGGAGCGATCGGGAGCCAGCTTTGCCGAGCGAACGAACTTCGACAAGCTTGAACAGTCGGACTGGCGCGGGATCCTGAAGGCCCCCGACGAGGAAGTTTGGGCCGCGCACCAGGCTCAAAAAGCGCGCCTGGTCGCCTTTGCCAATCAGCGGATGTTTGAGCAACACGCCCGGCACGGAGAGGGACCCTCTCAGCTTGATCCACTGCTCGAAGCGCTGGATCCCGAAGCTTTCATCATCGGATTTGCCCGTCGGTTCGCGACCTACAAGCGCGCCCACCTGATCCTGAGCAACGCCCGGCGATTCGCCAAGATCTTCGGCCACAAGCATCAGAAGGTCCAGATCGTCTTCGCCGGAAAGGCCCACCCTGCCGACCGGGCCGGCCAAAGCCTCATCGCCAAAGTCTATGCCCAGACCGTCGCGCCCAAGTTTCGAGGCAAAGTCTTCTTCTTGGAGGATTACGACATGGAGGTTGGCCGGATGCTGGTCCAGGGCGTGGATATCTGGCTTAACAACCCTCGACGCCCTCTGGAAGCCTCGGGCACCAGCGGGATGAAGGCGGCAGCCAACGGCGTGCCAAACGTCTCGGTCCTCGATGGCTGGTGGGATGAAGCCTATCGAGCAGCCAAGACTCGCAACGGCTGGGCCGTCGGAGGCCGAAAGACGGTCGCTGACGAAAAGGCCCAAGACAAAGCCGACGCCGAGGCGCTCTACGATGTCCTGGAGCAAGAGGTTCTTCCCCTCTACTTCGACCGCAAAGCGGGTGGCCTGCCCGCCGGGTGGGTCCAAGTGATGAAGGAGTCCATCGCCAGTAGTGCATGGCAATTCAGCACCCGGCGGATGCTGGAAGAGTACTGCGAACGGATGTACCGTTAACACTTCTTAACGTCGGGTCGGGGCATGATGCGGGGATGGTGTTGCACATCAGCCTCGATGGCCTCCGACCCGACGCGATCACGCCCGAAACTTGCCCCTTCCTCGATCAGATGTTGCGAGATGGCTTGGGGACGCGAACGGCTCGGACCGTGATGCCAAGTGTGACCCTTCCCTGCCATACGTCGATGTTCCGTGGGGTTCCACCAACACGGCACGGGATCACTTCCAACGTCTTCACCCCACTGGCTCGTCCAGTTCCGTCGCTGGTGGACTGGGCCTTCCAGCATGGAAAGCGAGCCGGGATGTTCTTCAATTGGAACGAGCTGCGAGACCTCTGCGCACCCCCGAGCGTCGCCGTAGTAGGGATGAACTGGGACAACCAGTCGATGGAGGGGGATACTCACGTGGCCGACCTCGCCATCGAGGCAATGCGGACGCAGCATCTCGACTACGTCTTTCTCTATCTGGGATACATCGACACCGCTGGCCACCGACACGGCTGGATGGCCCCCGAATACCTGGCCGCCGCGAGTCACGCCGATGGCCAAGTTCGACGAGCGGTCGAGGCGGCGCAGGCGATTGACCCCGAAGTGGTCGTCATCTGGATGAGCGACCATGGCGGGCACGACCGCGGACACGGGACCGAGATGCCCGAAGACATGACCATTCCCTTCTGCCTCTATGGCCGGTCCATCCCGGCCGGAGACTTGACCGACGTCCGGATCATGGACTGCGCCAGCACGGTATCCGCGCTTCTCGGTTTAGAGGCCCATCCTGATTGGGAAGGTGCGAACCACGCCCCCTAGGCCTACCTGCACGGGAGTCGGCTTCCGGGTACCTTTTATCACGATGAAGCTTTGCCGGTTCCGACTCCTCGAACAGCCAGAGGCCGTCCGTTCGGGGGTCCTCCACGAAGGCAAGGTCTATGAGACAGATGGCATCAACGCAATCGGGGTCCACGAGATCTCGGCCGTCCAATTCTTGAACCCGATCGGGCAACCACCCAACTTGAGGTTGATGAGCGGCGACGGCGACTATCGATACGCCAACACCTTCGGCCTTTTGGGTCCGGATGACCCGATCACTCCTCCCCTCGGAGCCGCCACCTTGGAACTCAAAGCCCGGTTTGCCGTGGTGGTCAAGGACCTGACCGATCCGGAGGAGGACGAAGTCAGTGCGGCCAGCCTGCTGGGCTACACGATGGTGGTCGAACCACTGAGCCCGAACGATGCCTGGGATCTGCCCCTAGCGCTCGGCCCAGTGCTCCACACCGTCGAGGAGTTCGGCGAATTGGGGGCCTTCAAGGTGGAGCTCCTGATCAACCAGCAGCCCGTAGCCGAGGTGGTCCAGCCCCTGCTGATGACCCCTCACCAGGCGCTTCAGATCGCCTGCCGAACCAACGTCGTCGCCCCCGGCGATGTGATTGCCCTTCCCGCTTTTGACTTACCCCTTCGACCGGCGCAACCTGGCGATGTCGCTATGATCCGGATCGAAAAGATCGGCGCCCTTGCGCTCCACATCGCCTAATCTCCCGTAAAGGAATCCATGTCCCAAATCAAGAAGTTGACCCTCGACAACGGTGCGCGCATCCTGCTAGAGCACCACACCCACGTTCAGAGCGCCGCCGTCGGCCTCTGGTGCCGCACCGGGAGCCGACACGAAACCGAGACCGAAGCGGGGATCACTCACTTTATCGAGCACATGCTCTTCAAGGGGACTCAGCGCCGCACGGCCAAGCAGATCGCCGAATCGATCGAAGGCCGCGGCGGGATTCTGAACGCCTTTACCGACAAAGAGCAGACTTGCTACTACGCGAGGGTCCTCAGCGATGATGTCTTGAACGCGGTGGATGTCCTTTCCGACATGCTCCTGCACAGCAAGCTCGATCCGGAAGAAATCCAGCGCGAAAAGGGCGTGATTCTCGAGGAGATCAAGCGCGGCGAAGACGAACCCGGCGACCACGTTCATGAGCTGCATGTGAGCAACCTCTGGGGAGAACACCCGCTTGGAAAGCCCATCATCGGGACCAAGGAGAGCGTGAGCAGCTTCCAGCGGCCCGACTTCACCGGGTACATCGACCGCCGGTATCGGGGCGAATCGGTGGTGCTCGGGATCGCGGGCAACTTCGATGTGGATGCCGTGATCGAATCCGCGACTTCTTTGCTACAAAGCCTCGATTCGGGTCTCGAAGAGCCAACCACCTCGCGGCCAACGGCTGAAGGTCGCACCAACATGGTCAGCGATGACGTGGAGCAAGTTCATTTCTGCATCGGGGGCGACTCAGTGGATCTCTACAGCGAGGACCTCTATGCCGTGGCCGTGATGGACGCCATCTTGGGCGGAGGGATGAGCAGCCGGCTCTTCCAAGAAGTCCGCGAGCGAAGGGGACTCGCCTACTCGGTGGGGAGCTACAACATGAGCTACTCGCACGGGGGGGCCTTTGTCATCTACGGCGGAACGGGCCAGGAGACATGGACCCAAACTCAAGAGGTGATTCACAACGAAATCGCCAAGATCCAGACCGAGTTGGTGCCCGACGAAGAGTTCGACCGGACCAAGCGCCAGATGAAGGGCACCATGGTGCTCGCTCTTGAGGGGATGAATGCGCGAATGAGCCGCATGGTGAAGAACGAATTCAACCATGGCCGCGAGATCCCGATCGAGGAGACCCTGGCCAAAATCGAGGCCGTCTCCCGAGAGGACGTCTTGAGGATCGCGGGTCAGGTGCTGAATCGGGACCGGCTGACCACCACTGCCATCGGCCGCTTTTAGACACGAGACCATGGTCGCGGCGCTAAACCCCAAAGCAAAGGAGCTCAGCCCCGAGGCGCAAACGGCCCTGCTAAACGCCACCTGGCAGGCCAAGAGCGAAGACCAACTTACCAATGACCTGGTGCAAACCACTCGGCACCTGGTGGGGGCTGATTCGTGCGACCTCCTATTGCTGGACCGCGAGGTCGGGGTCTTGGTCGCCACCACCAGCCACCCCGAGATGCTCCACCGGCTCAAGATCGGGCTCGGAAAAGGGATCTGCGGGATGGCGCTGGAATCGGGCGAGCGGCGGATCGTCCGGCGCGACCTGACCAAGGCCAAAGATTCGGTGAGCTATCCCGGATACGACGAGAGCAGCTTTCAGAGCGCGGTCATCGAGCCTCTGAGGAACCCCAATGGCAAGGTCATCGGTGCCCTCTATCTGCGCAAACGCGACCGCTGGGCCCCGACCGTCGGCGAGCTCGCCCAGATCTCTCAGATCGGGCGTCAGATCGCGCTGGGCCTCTTGAGCTTCCGGGCCGGCCAAGCCTCCTCGGCCAAGGTGAGCAAGCAGTTCGGCGCGGTGCGCCAAGTGACCGACATCCTGGCCCGCAGCCCCTACTTAGAAGAGATTCTCCAGCTGCTGGTCAACATGACGGCCCAGCAGTTTAGCTACCGCGTCTGCACCGTGCGACTGCTCGATGAACAAAACCAAGAACTGGTTCTGCGCGCGACCCAAGCGACCGTCAAGGCCTATCAGCGCAAACGGGCGATCAAGCTCGGAGAGAGCATCGCCGGGCGCGTGATCGTTGAGCAAAAGACCATCATCGTCGAAGACGTCCAAGCCGACCCCGAATACATCGGCCACGACCTCGCCGTCGAACAAGGACTCCGGTCGATGATCTGTATTCCCCTCACGATTCACGACCGCGCGGTGGGGGTTTTGACCTGTTACACCGACCGGGTCCGACCGTTTGAAGAAGACGAGATCAAGGCCCTGGAGACCATCGCCAAGCAGGCCGCCGTTGGGATCGAACACGCCAAGCTGCAGGTCCGCACGACCCTGATGCAAGAGATGCACCACCGGGTGAAGAACAACCTGCAACAGGTCGTCTCTCTGCTGCGGTTGCAGCTGCGCCACAAGCACTATGCCAGCATCGAAGAGGCGATCAACGATTCGCTCTCCCGGATCCTGGCCATCGCCAGCGTCCACGACTTGCTCTCGCGGGAGGACCTCGACCACGTCGGGATCCGCAGCATCGCCGAGGCCCTGGTCACCCACCAACAACAGAGCTTTATCCCCACCGAAAAGCGCATCCGGTTCGATGTGCGTGGGTCCGATGTTCGCCTCAATATGACCCAGGCCACCCAGCTGGCCCTGGTGATGAACGAGCTGATCCAAAACGCCATTGAACACGGCTTCAAGGTCGCCAACGAGGGCGACATCCACATCAATGTCGAGGTCGAAGAGGCCTCAGTCGGGGTCTGGGTCAGCAACAACGGCGATCCCCTGCCCGCCAACTACGATATCACTCTGGCCAGCCATCTGGGCCTGCAGATCGTCAGCAATCTGGCCCGGGGCTTGCGTGGAAGCTTCAAGATGGAAGACCGGCTCGGCTGGACCGTGTGCGAAGTAAAGTTCGTGCGCCAGATGAGCGAGTAAAAATCAGCCATAATCAACAACAGGCGCGGAGTGGTGTCCGAGTGGTCGAAGGAGCGCGATTGGAAATCGCGTATACGGCAACGTATCGTGGGTTCGAATCCCACCCGCTCCGCCAGCTTTCTTTTCTCGTGATTTCTCCCTCTTTGGTTGAAGTTTCTCAGCGCGATGCCGTGGTTTCGGCGATTCTTTCCGCTGTTCGCGAGTCCGTCACGGTCAAGCTGCCCGATTTTGATCGTGCCTCCGACCTGCCCGGGGCCTTTGCCCTGGAGTCGATCGGGATCGAGCCGAACCCCTATGGCGGCACGGTGGGCGAGTTTCGCTACCAGTTCGAGGGCGAAGAGGATCTGTTGCACTTGATGGTCTTTCGGCTGGACCGAGGCGAGATCTCTCCCGAAGAGGGCCAAGCGGTGGCCGCGTTCCTCTTTCCGACCCTCGCGCCAACCCTCGTCTGGTTCCGCCCCGGCGAACGCAGCCAGCACTTCTACCTCGGCCACGACGTCCTGCTGGAACTGGCGGAGTAG
>QLAH01000047.1_pt1 | contig 139154 bp, 118 predicted proteins | sample 4693081 | NCBI WGS metagenome assembly QLAH01 (sample SAMN09425401, study PRJNA476045) | Lake water metagenome, whole genome shotgun sequencing project.
CAGGGCGGCGCGTAGCGACGGGGCCCCTGGGTCGGGCGCGGCCTCGGGCTCGGGCGGCGGCGTTGATGCCCACGTTCAAGCGGGACTCTCCACCACGCGCAAGGGATTGCGCCGACTGAATCGACCGGTGTGCTGACCCGCGAGCTGACCACAGGCCGCCGCGATGTCATGACCACGTTCCACCCTCTCAGTCGCATTGGTGCCCCGCTTCTCCAGTTCTCGCCGAAAGACGCGTACCCGTTCGCGCGAGGGGCGGCTGAATCCGTGGCCGGTATCCACCCAGTTAAACGGGATCAAGTTGACGACGCACGGAACCCCCTTCACCAACTCGCTCAAGAGGGCCGCCTGTTCGGGGGTGTCATTGACCTCGTGGATCAAGAGGTATTCGATCGTGATTTTGCGCCCCGTCGCGTCGTGATAGTCACGCATCGCTCGCATGACCTCTTTCACTGGCCACTTTTGGTTGACTGGCATCAACCGAGACCGGACCTCATCAATCGGCGAATGGAGGCTGAGAGCAAGGTGGATCGGCAACTTGTGCGTCGCAAGCTCACGGATCTGGGGGACGAGTCCCACGGTGCTAACGGTGATGCGCCGGTGGCTTATCCCGACCTCGTCGTGAAGAAGGTGAATCGCCTTGAGCAAATTCGGAAGGTTCAAGAGCGGCTCGCCCATGCCCATAAAGACCACGTGGCTGATCGGTCGCGGGGTCAAGCTCTGGAGCATCAGGTATTGACCGACGATCTCACCCGCGCTCAGGTTTCGGTCGAATCCACCCAGGCCCGTAGCGCAGAACGTGCAGCCCATGGGACACCCGACCTGGGTGCTGAGACAGCAGCTCACCCGATCGGCATAGGGGAGCAAGACGCATTCGAAGACTTGCTGGTCCCCGTTGTGGACCAAGAGCTTATCCACGCCATCAAGCGAGGTGGCATGTTTGGCCACTTGCAGCGGGCTGACCTGATAACCCTCGGCGAGCCGGGCCCGAAAAGCCGCCGGCAAATCGGACATCGAGCCCAGATCCTGGGCCGCGTGGCGATAGAGATGAACGGCGAGTTGGCGTCCGCGCATGGCCCGTTCGCCGAGTTCGGTGGCGACGGCGCTCAATTCCCGGGCATCCAGCCCGATCAGGGAGGGCAAAACCCCAGCCATTCGAGCCGCGAGTGTACCCGTCGGCGATCCGGTACTCTCCCAGATTGATGACTCGCCGCGCGGTTCTGGATGTCGGATCGAACTCCATCTTGTTGTTAGTTGCCGAAGCTTCCGGAGACCAGTGGCACACCATCCACGAAGAAACTCGGGTGACCGGACTCGGCACGGACACCAAGACGACCGGCCTGATCCAGCCCAATCCCGCTGCGGATAGCCTCGCCGCGCTGAGGGAATTTTTCATCACCGCTCGCGAACTCGGGGCCGAACGCATCGTCGCCGGAGGAACGATGGCTCTGCGCATCGCCCGCAACGCGGGCGATTTTTTGGCCGCCGCCGAGGCCCAACAGACCCCGGTGCGGGTGCTCTCGGGAACGGAGGAAGCAGAACTCGGCTTCTTGGCCGTGGCCGACGACCCAGCGTTCCGCGAGCACGACCGAATTAGCATCATCGACCCAGGCGGGCACAGCACCGAGTTGGTCACCGCCGACCGAACCTGGCACCAACCGGCCGGCGCACCGTATGCGCTCAGCAGCTGGGACATCCGGTTCCGCCGGAGCTACCCGGTCGGCGCTCTCGGACTCCGCGAGACGTTGCTCCATGCCGAATCGCCGGACTTCAGCGCCCGGCTCAAGGCGGTTGCGGCGATCGACGACGAGATCGGGCTTTGCTACTTGCCCAACCAAAGTGGTCACGCCATCGTGCTCGGGGCGACGGGGGTCAATCTGATCAATATCCGCAACGGGTGGACCGATTGGCGCCCCAACGAGATCCACGCGAGCTACCTGGACTACGAGGAAGTCGGGCGCGCGGTGGGGTGGATGTTTGATCTTGACGATGCCGGCCGAGCCGGGATCCGCGGGATCGAGCCTGGCCGAGAGAAGACCCTGCATATTGGGGCCCTGATCCTAGAGCGATTCCTTCAATCGCTGCGCACCCTGGGCAGCTCGGTGAGCGTGCGGGGATGGCGACATGCGCTCCTCGAACGTCTCGACGAGCCGGCCTGGCGCTGAAGTCAAGTAAAATTTCGTGCAAGTTTTGGGGAAGGTTCCAGTAGACTGCGGATGCAATGAGGCAGATTTGCGCAGGTTTGTTGGCGTTGGCCCTTTCGGCGTCGTCATTTGGGGCAGTCGGAGACACGATCCGGATTCCCGGGATGACTTCCCTCTTTTGGCCGTATGTCGATAACAACCTCGACAACTTCTCCTGTTCGAGCAACGGCAATCGGATCGTTTTCTCGACATCGTCGGCTCTCCTGACCGACGAATCGGTGAACGACTTCGACGTCTTCATTTACGACACGACTCTTCACACGGTGAGGATCGTAAACGAAAGCACGAACGTGACGAATACGTCGGCCACCGACGCCTGGATCAGCGGAGACGGGGTCTCGGTCGCCTTCGTGACCAGCTCCACAGATCTCGTCCCGGGCCATCCATCGACTCCGAGCGTTTATGTCCTGAACACTTCGAACAACACCCACAGCGTGGCGTCTCTCAACGCAGGTGGGCAACCGCTGACTTCTACAGCACAGAATCCCCACATCAACTCGGATGGTCGGTACGTTGTCTTCGATTCGGCTGCGATCAATGCCGTTCCGGGAGATACCAATAACACCTTGGACGTTTTCCTCAGAGACCGGGTTGCCAATACAACCCAACGCGTCTCGATTGCAGGCGCGGTCCAGGGCAATGGCGCAAGTACAAACGGGATGGTCTCGGCCAACGGACGATTCGTCGCCTTCGAATCCTTGGCCTCCAACTTGGTCCCCGGAGATACGAACGGCAAGCGTGACGTCTTTGTCCGCGACATGGTCGGCGGTGCCGTCATTCGAATCAGTAACCGAGCCGCCGGAGCCCAGACTCAAGCCGATAGTTTCTTGAAGGGCTTTAGTGATGACGGCACCCGGGTGCTCTTCACCTCGACCGATCCGATCTTGCCTAATGGAGTTGGGTCCGCGATGAAGCTGTGGTATCTCAACCTGACCACCGGGGTCTACCAGGGCGTTCCGCTCAACGTGAACGGGTTCTTCGAAGGCATCAGCGAAGTCCAGCCACCCCGACTGAGCCGGGATGGGATCTTCGTCTCGTTCAGCTCGGCCGACGATCAGCTGGTCCCGAACGACACCACCGTCGTGGACGCCTTCGTGCGCAACATGAACGTCGGGACGATCCTCAAGTACAGTCTTCGCAGTAACGGCGACCCTGGGACGTCAAGTTCTTATGCCCAAGCGGTGGCAGATGGAGGAGTGGATCTCTACTTCGAGTCGAACGATCGCCAGATGACCGCCCCGACAACCCTAGTCGGCCCCATCGAGAACTACAATCGCACTGCAGGCACTACCGTTCTTGCCGTCCGGGCCGCCAAAACCAATAAGAACGGGGCCACGAACAGCCTTTCGATGAGTGGAACGGGAAGGTACGTAGTCTTCGCCTCGGAGATGTCCAACTTGATCATCGGCGACAGCAACTTGGAGCGAGATGTCTTCCTCTGGGACCGAACGACCGATGCCGTCACCTTGCTGAGCCAAACCGCGGGCGGAACGATCGGCGATGGCTTCTCCCAGTTTCCCAGCATCTCCCGCGATGGATCGACCGTCGCCTTCCGCACTCGGGCCCAAAACTTGATCGGAGGCAGCGTTAGCAACGACTGCGTCGTGCGAAAAGACGTCTCGACCGGAGCCGTCGCGGTGGTTTCCAAATTCTCCACGGGCGTCCCGGGTTCGGGAAGCAACCCCGATGTTTCGGGCGATGGACGCTACATCTCGTTCACCTCGTCCCAAGAACTCCAAGGCGGCTCGTCCGACGGCTTCATCGACGTCTACCTGTATGACAGCACGACCTCGACCAACATCCTGGTGACGACCGACGTGAACCTAGCCGGCGCCAACGGAGCCGCGAACGACCCCGTGATCAGCAACGATGGTGAATTGATTGCCTATCTCTCGGCTTCGGCCCGACTCGTGAACGGCGATACCAACGGGGTCAGCGACGTCTTCGTTTACAACCGATCTCTCGGGACGAACTCGCGCCTGCTCAAGCCGGATGGAGGCCAACTCGGAGTGTCTCCGACCGCGGTGGAACTCTCAGGAGATGGTCGCTTCCTCTTTATCGCGACGCCCGAGGCGATCTTGCCGGAGGACGTCTGGACCGGGGCCGACATCTACCGGTATCGAATTTCTGACGGAAGATGGGACATGGTGCGAAGGACCCCCACGAGCACGACGGGGGCTCTTGAACTCCATCACATCGATGGAAGTGGACGGTATGTCCTGCTCTCGACCTCGGTGGACCGCTTGGACGGCAACGTCTATCCAAGCACGCAGTTTTTCGTCCATGACATGAACCAGGGGCAGTTCAACTTGGTCAGCAAGAGCAGCGCCGGGGTCGCCGCCGGCTCGGTCTCTAGCACGGTGGATCCCGAGATCAGCAATAGTGGCGAGTTCGTCGCCTTCGCCAGCGGGACGACCAATCTCACTCCCGAACCGAATCTTGGTTCGGCACCCTTCAGTCACGAGTTCGGACCCCGTGGAGCAACGGTGCTGAGCGGGACGGTTGTCTGGAACGATTACACCGGTCCTCGCCCGCTTCCCGACTTTGTTCTCGAATTCCAGGCCCCGAATGGCGACGTGGTGTTGTCGGTCGAAGACGGAACCACAGCCACCGGCAACTGGTCAGTCACGGTTGAAGGTTCCGGGACCTACAAGGTGTTTGCCCGAGGTGCGGGATACCTGCGGCGCTTCATCGGTAGCATCACCTTGGGGAGCAACCAGAGCGGCTTCGCAGCTTCGCTGCTGAATGGTGATGTCGACGGGGATAATGCGGTCACGATCTTTGACTACATTGAGCTGAGCGGGTCCTTCGACCTCGTCTTGGGCGATCCCGGGTTCCTCGCCGCCGCCGACCTAGACCGCGACGGCGGAGTGACGATCTTCGACTACATCATCCTCAGCAACAACTTCGACGTCGAAGGCGACTGAGGAACTCCCCGGTGTTCTGGGTGCGGCTTGGCTAAGTGGTCGAAGCACCCAGGACACCAAGGAGCCACCGGTTCAGTTCCTCGGCGTGGGTGTATTGCAGCAGGTGGCCGGCGTCGGGCAACACGGTGTCGGAATCGCCCGGCACGGGCGGGATCACCGAATCCCGAGCGCCGTGAATCTGGCGGACGGGCAGCTCGGGAAACTCCTTCTCGGGCCCCTCAAAGTCCCACTCCGCACAAGCTCGGGCGCCGTACCGTAGAGCGACGATGTCGAGTTCAGCCGCCATCGCCCGCACCAGGTCGGCGTGGCGTCCGGAGATCCCGTTCTTGCGAACGAAGTTGCCGCTGAGGAAGCTCTTCGCCCCGACCGCCGCAAGAGGAGCGGGGATCCATCGGGTCAGCGCTTGCTGTCGCCGAAATCCCTCGGTGATGGCCCGCCGAGACCGGCAACTGCTGATCAGGACGACCCCCTTGAACATCGGGCGACACGCCGGATCGCGCGCGGCTTCGAGGGCCAACATCCCGCCGAAGCTAAAGCCGCCCGCCCAGATCGGCTCACCCGGGGCCAGACCCCTCCAGACCCGCACCGCATAGGCACGGAACGATTCGCCCTCTTGGGGCCGCGGCAACGACTCGATGCGGACTCCAGGGACGGCTTTCTGCTCCTCAAACAGCCGGTGGTCGGCCCCCAACCCAGGAAGCAGAATCAAGGGAGATAGCTCCGGAGCGCATCCTCGAGCGGAGAAAAATCCACCGCGTCGGCATTGCACAGAAGAATCAGCGCGATGTCGTGTTCGAGATCCGAAAGCAGCATGGTGGACGTTCCGACCCAGCCTCCGTTGTGCGAGATCCGAGGCCGAGTTCCCGCACGCTCGATGCCCCAACCAAAGCCATAGCTCGGGGCTTTGGAGACTGAGTTCCGCGTCCAGGCCTTCGATCGAAGAGCCGGGCTCAGGCCGGCCCCGGCGACTAGGTAGCGGTGCCACGCAATCAGATCCTCAGCCGACGCCATGAGCATCCCATCGCCCAGAGCGCTATAGGCCGGCGAAACAAATCCCTCGCGGATCCAGGTCTGGCCGAACCGGCTATACCCCTCGGCGCGTTTGGGGATGACCGAGAGGGGGTTCGCAATCCGGGCGGTCTTCATCCCTGCGGGCTGTAGCACCTGGTCCTGAATAAAGGCCCCAAAGGACTTGTCGCTGATCCGACTGATGATGTGGCCCAGGGCCATGTAGCCGCTATTGGAATACTCCCACTTGGTTCCGGGTTCGAAGACAAGTGGGGCGGCGGCGATTCGAGCAAGGAGTCGGTCCGTCGACGTGGTCTCGGTGAGGTTGGCATCTTGTCCGAGGTAATCCGGGAGTCCACTGGTGTGTTGGAGCATATGTTCCACCGTAATCTTGGACCACGCCTCGGGCGGGTTCGAGACGAAATCCGAGAGCTTGGCATCCAGTTTCAGCTTGCCTTGATCGATGAGCTCGAGGATGCCCACCGCCGTGAACTGCTTACTCACACTGGCGAGCTCATGGACGCTTTCTCGGCGCATCGGCACCTGGTGTTCTAGGTCGGCCCATCCGGCGCGTGCTTCGGCGACGACCTTTCCCTTCTGCACCACCAACGCCACCACTCCGGGGGTCTGATTCTCGCGGACCATCTTGTTGGCCAGATCGCGGAGTTCTCGGACGCTGACTTTGGGTTTGGCGGGCTCGGCCCCCGGTTGCGCAAAGCCCGAGCAGACGAGGGCCAGTGCCCCCAAAACCATGGCCGCTTGAAACTTGTGGAAAAAGAGTGGCATCGGATCGATTCTACCGGCACAAATCCGCTGTATCCTAAGGGCAAGATGCTCTGGACCACTGTTGCTCTTGTCGTCGGCCAACTCGCTCCTGGGACCCCAACCGCCTCGCCCTACCCCGACTTTGCCGTGCCGCCGATGCCCAAGCACTCGGCCCGGCTCCGGCACCCGGCCACGAGTCGCATCCACGTGGACCAATTCGGCTACCCGGTCGCGGCCGAAAAGTGGGCCATCATCAGCAACCCCGAGCAAGGCTATAACGCGATGGAGGCCTACACTCCGGGTCCAACCCTTCAGGTTCGCAAGTTTCCCGGTGAGCAGGTGGTTTTGACGGGTCCTACCGCGGCTTGGAACAGCGGGGCGATCCACGCCGACAGCGGTGACCGGGGATGGTGGTTCAATTTTTCGACCCTCCAGACTCCAGGCGACTACTTCATTTTCGACCCGAAGAACAACTCCCGCTCGGCCATCTTCCGCATCGGGAACGATGCCTTCGACACGCTGCTGCGGACGGCGACGCGGGTCTTCTACTACCAGCGGCTTTCGACTCCGATCCAAGCCCCCTTCGCTCAGGCTCCTTGGATCGTGCCCGCCTACATGACCCAAGATACGCAGGCGCGGTTTGTCAACGACAAGAACAACCCGGCGACCACAAAAGATCTCAGCGGAGGCTGGATGGATGCCGGCGACACCAACAAATACCCGCCCTTCAATGCCGAACCGATCCAGTGCCTGCTCTATGCCTATAAGGCAAATCCGGGGATCTTTGGCGACAACTTCGGGATCCCCGAGAGCGGGAACGGATTGCCGGATCTCCTTGATGAACTCAAATTCCAGCTCGATTGGCTTAAAAAGATGCAAGAGGCCGATGGCGGGGTCTTCATCAAGATGGGCCACGTCGTTTATGGCAACCCCAACGCGCCCCGCTACTATGGACCCAAGTGCACGGGAGCCACGATCACCACGGCCATGAACTTTGCCCATGCCGCGCGGGTGTATTCACAATTCCCGCAGTGGCAAGCCTTTGCCGCCGACCTGCGCGCCCGAGCCGAACTGGCCTGGACCTATTACAAGAACAACCCCCGGACCACCAATCTCGACACAGGCGAGATCAAGAGCGGGATTGCCAACCGTTCCCTCGCCGACCAGGACCGGCTAGAGGCCTTTGCCGCTTTTCACCTTTGGGCTCTGACCGGGAACGCGACGTACCACGACGCGGCCCGGGCAAAGGCGGGAACCACGCGGCAGCTCAGCGAATGGATTTGGAGTCCTTATGAGGGCGGAATGGCGGAGGTCCTCGGCGAATACACAACGATGGCCGGGGCCAATCCCCAACTCGTCACCACCATCCGGACGAAGCTGCGGGATTCGGCCCGGAACGGAGACTTCAACCCGACCCCAGAGAGCGACCTCTACCGAAGCAAGATGACGAGCGGAAGCTACCACTGGGGGAGCAACATGGTCCGTTGCACTCTGGGCATCTCGGCGCTGCTGGCCTCGCGCTATGGCAGCGTGACCACCGCCGAACGGGGTCGGCTTCAGCAGCGGGCCCGCGACCTGATCCACGCGATCCACGGGGTGAACCCGATGACCGCGGTGATGATGAGCAACATGGGCCGCTTTGGCGCCGAGCTCTCGATGCGGAGGCTCTACCACGAGCGGTGGGGCTTTGGGACCCCCTTTGCCGGCAATCCTGCTCCTGGCTACGTCGTGGGTGGGCCGAACCAAAACTTTACGGGAATCAAAGGCGATCAACCGGGCGAAGTCGACTGGATCAAGGTTCAGCCCCGGGCCAAGGCCTACGCCGATTTTGATGACGGGTGGCCGAAGGCCAGTTGGGAGATCAGCGAACCCGCGATCTATTATCAGGCCGCCTACATCCGGCTTTTGTCCGAGGTCATGAAGCGCCCTTGATCGGGGGCATGTCCCTCGCTTCCTGGCAAGGGCCTTTGCTGCTGGCGCTGGGATGGACTCGCTCGACGGTCCCAGGGCGGAGTCCCGTGGAATCTAACGCTTGGATGGCATCGCCAGTTCAAGTTCCACGGGACGAGGGCGCGGCATCGGGCCGGGGCCGCGAGCGATCGGGAAAGGCCGAGCCGAACGTTCTCTAGCGTCGGACGCCGTTATAGGTCAAGTTGATCTTTTGCCCGCCGTTCTTGATCCAGATCTGGCCCTGAAGCAAGAGCGGACGCCCAGTGCTGAGCTCAATCCAGGTGATGCAGGGCTTGGGTGTGCCGACCTGGTTGCTCCCGGCGGCGGTGCTGGCGATCTTGATCGCTCTCTTTCCGTTCACGACCTCGAAGGCTTCGGCCCGGTGGGTCCAGTTGAGCGCGATCCCGCGGAACTCGCTGGATCCGTTCCACTTCGATCCGATCTTGACCCCCGTCCGTGGAAACTCAATTTCAGTCGCCCCATTGTTCGGAGCCTCTTCGCCATTGGCTTTGCTACTCAGGACCCTGCCAAAGCTATCGCGGACGACATCCATCTCGACCCGACGAAGGGAGTTTGTAAATTCCCGGCTGGCCTCGGGCGGCACATCGTTGCCCTTGACGGTGCCTCCGGTGAACTTGATTTTCCAAGATTGCTTGCCCGACTGGACACTGGTCACGGTCTCAGCAAAGTTCATGCTCAGGTTCACTGCGTCGACCTTGCCCTTCTCGGTGACTTCGGCCTTCATGTTGAAGAGGTACTGGAAGGATTGCCCCTTCTTGACGTTGACCTTTAGCAGAAAGGCCTGGGAATCGGTCTTGGTTTTGGCTTGCCCGTCGGCGGTCCCCAGCGCCAGCGCAGCCACGGCAATCAGTGCAATTCGGTTCATAATCCCTCGCTGGGCCTATTCCCGGTTTGCCGGCGATCGTGGTTCGGTAGGTTCGCGGGGACTCCCGGCCCCGGTTGACGCCCGGCGCGGATTTGGGCTATCCTTTAGGTCCCTTCGGGCGGTTAGCTCAGTGGTAGAGCACTACAATGACACTGTAGGGGTCACAGGTTCAAGTCCTGTACCGCCCACCATTCTCTCCCCCTTTTCTCCGGATCTTCGGAACTTTACTGACCTATCTCTAAGGATTCCCCGGGCGCCAGCTCTTGGGCGATGACACCGTGGCTGGCGCAGGCCGAGAGGAACCCCCGGGCGCTGTGGGTTAACACCGGAAAAGTCCGGTAGTGAATCGGAATCGTGACCGGGGCTCCGATGCGGCGAGCGGCTTCGGCCGCGTCCTCCGGCCCCATCGTGTAGCGGTCGCCAATCGGCAAAAACGCGGCCGCGGGCCGGTACCGCGACCCGATCCAGGCCATCTCCTCAAAAAGCGCCGTGTCGCCCGCGTGATAGATGCTCACTCCGCCGTTGCTCAGCACGACCCCGCAGGCCTCCCCGGCATAGAGGCGTCCGCGCGAAGGAGAATCGTAGCTATTGCTGTGGACGGCGTGGGTCAGGGTCACGCTCCACTCTCCGACCTGTTGGGTCCCGCCCTTGCCCATGTCGATGACCTTATCGCTCGGGATTCCCTCTTCGCGCAGGATGTCGCCAAGCTCGAAGACGGCGACGACCACCGCCCCAGTCGCCTCGTGAAGCCGGACCACGTCGCTGGCATGGTCACCGTGGCCGTGGGTCACCACGATCACGTCGAGCCGTTCGGGCGTCACCATCCCCTCGGGGCAGAGCGGATTGCCCTCCAGCCAAGGATCGACAGCGCAGACGCTGCCTTCGTGCTCGAAAAGAACGGCGGAATGTCCAGCGTAGGTCGCTTTCATGCCTTCAGCTTACCAAGGATCCCCGCCGCCCCGGCCCAAGGCCAGGCCCTGGCTTCGGCAAACGCCTCAGCCCTGCCCCGGGGCGGAATCCACAATCTCCAGAATCTCTCGGCACCTGGCCACATCCCTCTCCATCTGGACCACGAGCGCCTCCAAAGAATCGAACTTCTCTTGACCACGGATCCGCGCGACCCACTCGACGGCCAGCGCCTGACCATAAAGCGAATCTCCTGGGTAATCCAAGAGAAAGGCCTCGACCGCACGGTCGAGTTGACCGACGGTGGGCCGGGTCCCGATGCTGATGGCGGCCGGGAACCGGCCCGCGTGAGTCTGAACCCAACCCGCATAGACGCCATCAGCGGGGATCGCGACCCGCTCCACCGGGGCGACGTTGGCGGTCGGATAGCCAAGTTCCCGGCCGAGTCGCTGGCCAGTCACCACGATTCCTTCCAGCCGAGGCGACCGGCCAAGCAGGGCGGTGGCCGCTTCCAAGTGTCCATCCACCAGGTTCTGGCGGATCAGCGAACTGCTCACCCGGAGCCCCCCGAGTTGATAGGCCGGAAAGACCTCGGTCTCGATCCGTTGCGCTAGCCAGGCCCCATCTCCCTCGCGTCCTCGCCCAAAGGTGAAGTCATGACCCACCACGACCGCCGTGGCCCGGAGGCCGCCCTTCAAAACTTGGGAAAAGAAATCATCGGCGGAGGTTTCGGCCATGGACCGGTCAAAGGGTAGAACGACGACAAGATCCACCAGCCCCAGACCGCGAATCTGGTCGATCTTCTGGCGAAGCGAGCAGAGGAGCGCGGGGACCCGGTCGGGAGCCAAAGTCGCCGTCGGATGGCGATCGAAGGTCACCAACACGCAGGGCAAATTCTGCTGGCGCGCGATGGCCGAGGCACGGGCGATCAGGGCCTGATGTCCACGATGGACCCCATCGAACGTGCCGATGCAAACGACACACGCCTCCCACGGAACTAGGAGCGAATCGAAACCGTGGACGACGAGCATAAAATTGCCGGTACAAAGGGTATCCGATTCCTCCTAACCGTTGTATAATGACAGACAAATGACTACCCATCTGATCCGTGTTCACCGTGTTGCCCCGGCTCCTACGGCTCGGATGGCGGCTTTGCGGCGGCTTCTGCGACCCCACAGCGAGATCGTGACGGCCGACGACCGGCTGATGACCGCGATGGCCCCTTGGCTGCGGGAACAGGACCGCGACGAGGTCCTCAATTTTGAGCGGCTGGTCGGAAAAGTCGGGCGCATCTTGAGGATGCCAAGCCGTCCGCTGGCGACCCCCGAAGCCCTCAAGATCGCGATCGAATCCGCCTGCGCCAAGCTGCCCGAGACCAGCCGATTCCACCCATTGGCTGCCGCTCCAGGCGCCCAAAGAGCCATCGACCGGACGATTCGCGAACTTCGCCATGCTGGGTATCAGCCCGAACACCTCCGGTTTGCTGCCAACAATGCCCGCCCGGCAATGGCCGAAAACTTATCCGAGCTTGCCGATATCTGGGATGCCGTCCGGGTGGATCTGGAACGGGTTGGAATGGTCTTCGCCACCGATTTTGCACGGGCCCAGATGGAGAACCGGGAGCCTATTGGCCCGGTTCTCACCCATCTGCTGGTAGTCGGAGGTCAGGCCTATGAGCCGCTCTACGGGGACTATTTGCTCTGGCTCGCTGAGCGGGGAGTCGAGATCGATTTTATTGCTGATGGTCTTGCCGGGCGCGAGGATCTCTTCCACCCAACTCGGTGGATGGCGAATCGGTTGGGAGCCCCAGTCGAAGAGAACCCCGCCCTCGGGGGTTGGTACCAAGATCTCTTTGCCCGCGAACCCCAGGCCAAAGATCCCATCGCCGTCTCGATCTGGAGATCGCCCGAAATGCTGACCGAATGTGAATGGGCGATCCGGGCGACCTTCCGGGCTCAATCGCAGGGGATCCCGAGAGAGCGCATCGCGATCGTTGTTCGCGATACGGAAGCTTACTTCCCCATGCTGAGCTATGCGGCGCGACTGCACCATGCCGATCTGAGCGTCCTCCACCGGGTCCCGCTCGCCAGTAATGGATTCGTGGCGATGATCTTGGGGCTGCTGGATGCTCTTGCTTCTCCCGATCCGAGGCGACTAAGCAACGCGATCCGCAGTTCTTATGCCGGTCTGACATCGGAAGAGCGAGCCGCCGCACTGCAGGCCCTCTTGAGTCTGCAGGGAAAACGGGTGGATCCATGGGAGCTCCTTCGCGAGACACTCGCGGCTCTGGGCGAGGTCGGAGCAAAGGTCCTTGGGTGGGTCGAATGGCGAAAGGCGTGCCTCGCCGAGAGCTTGCGACTCGCCGGTTGGCTCGACCGGTTGAGGCTACTGATGGTCAGCGAGCCGTTCGGCGAACAGATCATCAGCCCCGAGAATCCCACTGCCGACCGAGACCTGAGAGCCAAGAATCGTCTCGAATCGACGTTGGCTTCACTCGCGGGACCCTTCGATGTGATCCACGATCGGCCCGTCTCGCTGAGGGAATTCGCCGGATTGCTCCGCAAGAAGATCGACGAACAAGACCTGAGCGTTCCCGCTCCACGGAACACGGGGATTCAGGTTGTCGAAGACGTCGCCAAGCTGGACGAGGTCGATGTCGTGCTCGGGCTCGGAATGTTGGAGGGCTCGATGCCTCGCCGCCGGAGCGAGGATCCTGTGTTGAATGACGAAGCGAGGGAGGTTCTGCGGAACGCTGCCCCCGAAATCCCCGCCCTGATGACCTCGCACGAGGTAGCAAGAACCGAGCGGGATGCTTTCGTAACTCTCTGCGCTTCGGCGCGGAAGCAACTCATTCTCAGCTACCCAGCGACGGATGAGGAACGCGATAACACTCCAGCTTTTTACTTGCATGAACTCAGCCGCGCACTCGGCGACCGAATGCGACCGGCCCCCCGAGAAACCGAACAAACCGTCCCGGCCAAGGATTACGTCGTCACCGCCCACGACGACCTCATGCGCAGAGCCCTGGAATCCGAGCGAGTGACCCCTGCCTCTCCTCAGCTCGAGAGCGAGACGGCTCGTACCGAGATCCAGACTGACTGGCTTGAACCGGTGAACCCCGCGGCCCTCGCCCGAGCCTACGCATGCGAATTTCAATACGTCGCTCGGGACCGCTTGCGGCTCTGGACTTCCCCCCAGCTGATGGCGCGGAGCCGACTCCCTCGGGCCGCCCGAGCCGCCGAACTCCCGGTGCAGCCAGATGAAGAAGCGATCCGGGAAGCCCTGGGCAAGGAACTCAAACTGGAGAGCGACCGCCAATTCACCCAGAGCGAATATCTTGAGTGGAGTCTGTTTGACCGAGCGGCAAACAGGCTCGGTGAAGCATGGGTCCGACGCGAACTCACCTTTCGAGAAAAGTACGGGACCGACCCGACCCGAAACCGGGCTGACTTTCGGCTTGGCCAATGCAAGACCAGCGACACCCTGGAAATCGGGGGCAAACAGATCATGCTTCGGATCGGTGACGCGGGGTTGACGGTGATTCCGCTACGACGAGATGGCGACCCGAAACAAGCGGCCGGACTCTTCACGTTCTATCGAAGCTCGGCCCCCGAGCTCAAAACCGATCGCGAAAAGTATCCAGAAGAGTGGGCCAACTTCGTGATCACCTATGGGCTTCCACTCCTGCTCACCGAGAGCTGGAAGATGCAGGGCGTTCTCTTCCACACTCTGGAGAAGTCGACGGCCTACCTATTGCGGCCCCAATCGGGCGTCCAACAGGATCTCAAAAAGGACCGCGACGAGGCGATCGAGTTCAAGTGGGCCAACCTCGATCTCATCGAACTGCGAGATGCCCTTGACCCGATCCTGAGATCGGTCTACGAACGAGTGGATCAGAGGACGATGCGAGCCTCTCCCGGAGTCGCTTGCGAGCGATGCGATTTCGGCGAGCTCTGTCGCATGTCGAGCGTCTTTGGAGATGAGGCGCAAGGAGACGAAGACGAATGACGCGGACTTGGACGCCTGAACAAGAAGCGGTGCTCGCCAGTCGAGAGCAGATGTTTGTCGTGAGGGCCTCGGCGGGGTCGGGAAAGACGAGCGTCCTCACCGAGAAGTACCTTCGGGCCGTCATCCAACAGGGCCTGCGCCCCGACCAAATTCTCTGCGTGACCTACACCAAAAAGGCGGCAGTCGAGATGAAAACTCGAATCGTCAATGGTCTGCAGCAGGCCGGACGATGGGACGAAGCTCAGATCGCCGAGACGGGCCCGATCAGTACGATCCACAGCTTTTATGAGCGAACGCTGCGGGAGTATGCCTTCTTTGCCGGCATCGACCCCGAGTTCGACGTGGTCACCGGCATCCATTCCGAACGGATTTTTCAGTCTGCGCTAGAGTCGGCCCTTGAAGAAGAGCTGGATCGAAAGCCACTTGTCCGCCAAGCCGTCGATTTTCTCGCCGGAAAAGTGCGGTGGAAAGGGGTTTCAGAGCAACTCCCCGAACACGTCCAGCGAATCTTGGGCAATTTGCGGGAATCCCACCACCCCTACCCGGCCCTCGCGGCCCTGTACGAGATGCCCTGGACCTATGAGCGGAGGATCTACGAGGAGGTTCGCGCGCTCCTCCCCCCGGATCTGAGGGATCAGTTCAGCGAAATCGAGCCCGACTTTCCCGACCAGTTGGCCAAGGCGATCGAGGTCTACAACAAGGAGAATCGGGCCAAGTTGAAGATCGGAGATTGGTTTGCTCCTCCTCCACTGGGCGAAAAGTGGACCAAGGACGCCGAACTAACGGTTGGACTCTGTCAATTGGTGCTGAGCGTTTGGCGGCGCTACGATCAGCTTTTGCAAGACCGAGCGGTGCTGGACATCACTGCCCTGGAGCGCCGGGCGATCGACCTGATCGAAGAAAAGGACGAAGTCCGAGACCAGTTGATCCGCCGCTACCGGCTGATGATGATCGACGAGTGTCAGGACGTAAACCCGATCCAGTATCGACTCTTGGACCGGCTACCGCTAGAACAGGTGATGCTTGTCGGCGATCCTCAGCAGTCGATCTTCGGGTTCCGTGGGGCCGACCACCGGCTCTTTGTCCGCAGATCCCGGGATCTTCCGGCGCTGACGCTCTCGAAGAACTTTCGTTCCGACGCCGGAATCCTGCGCTTCGTGGACGACTTCTTTGCCGCCGAGTGGGGCGCAAATTATCAGCCGATGGCCCCGATTGAGGAGCAGGATCCCTTCGGGGGTCGGCTAGAAGGGGACTATTCCGGCGTCGAGTGCTGGTGGGATTCGCAAAACATCGAGCTCGTTGCGGTGGGAATCGCCCAGTTGATCGAGGAGGGACAGGTTCCGGGTGGGATAGCGGCCCTGGTGGAGACGAATTCCAGCGGGAGTCGCCTGCGAGCCGCACTGCAAGCTCGAGGGATCGCCGCGCATCTGAACGGCCAAAGCGAGAAGTTTTATGTGGGGATGGTCGTCCGCGATCTGGCCAATGCCCTCGAAGCGGTGGCCGATCCGACTCGGACCTTCTCGATGTTGGCCCTGTTGCATAGCCCGTTCGTGGGGCTCAGTTTGGACTCGGTGGTGCTGCTCTCGCGCGAGGAGGATGTTCTCGCGAGCCTGGTTGAATTCGAGCCTTCTGTGCCCGAAGATCGCGAGAAGCTGAACCAGTTTTTGCGATGGTTTGGAGGGATTGCGCGGACGGCCGACCGCCATGCCGCGTGGGAGGTCATTGCTGATCTGTTCCGAGAGACTCCGTTCCTCGCCCAACTCGCTCGACGGCCCGATGCGACCCAAGCGCTGGCCAATGCGCGAAAGCTCTTCATGATCGCGACCGAAGAGCCCGACCTCGGCCCCCTCGCGTTTGCCGAGCAGATCCGTCAAATCCAACGCCTGGGTCACAAGATCCCCGAGCCTTCGCCGATCGACAACCCCTCCGACTCGGTGGCGATCTATACGATGCACAAGGCAAAGGGGCTGGAGTTCGATGTCGTCGTGGTCGCCGAATGCCACCAAGTTCGACGGAGCCCATCCATTCCATTGGTCGATCGGGATTCGGGGCTCGTGGCTCACGCCACCGGCTCTCACAAATCCCCCGGCAAGGAGGTCCTCAAGAAAGAGCTCGAGCGCCGCGAGCAAGAAGAGCACCTGCGGTTGTTCTATGTCGCCCTCACCAGAGCCAAGAAGAAGCTCTGCCTCGCGTTAAGCTCAAGTGGAAAAGGAGTCGGCGGCAAGTTGGCCAGTAAGTTCGGCCTGCCCCGGTCACCCGAGCCTGGAATCAAGGTGCGACACCTCCAACTCGGCATTCAGGACGCCGACAAGGTCGGTAAACTCCGGACATGACGGTTCGAGTGGCTTGTGCCCAGTTTTCGCCCCAAAAGGCGCAAGTGGAGGCCAATTTGAACCGGATCCTCGCAATCGCGGAGGAGGCCAATGCCGAGGGGGTTGACCTGTTGGTCTTTCCCGAGACGGCCACGTCTGGCTATTTTTTGGAAGGTGGCGTGCTGGAGTGCTCCCGGTCGGCGGATGAACTTCTCGCCCGATTTCAGCTGGTCCGGCTTCCGCGACCCATGGACGTTGTCCTCGGATTCTACGAACGAGCCGATGAGGACCTCTATAATTCTGGTGCCTACCTGAGTTATGACGGGCAGGAGTGGCGGCTGGTCCACGTCTACCGCAAGTTCTTCTTGCCGACATACGGCGTCTTCGACGAGGCCCGGTTTGTCTCGCGAGGGACCGAATTAGGAGTTTGCGATACCCGGTTTGGAAGGATCGGACTGATGATCTGCGAGGACGTGTGGCACTCGATCATCCCGACCCTCTCGGCCGCATCGGGGGCAACTCTTCTGATCGCCCCGGCTGCGAGTCCGGCCCGTGGGTTCCGTGGCGACTTGCCGGGGAATCTGGAGCGCTGGGAACGCCTTCTCCAGATGATCAGCGAGGAGCATAGCCTTCACTGTCTCGCGAGCATGCTCTGCGGGTTCGAGGGAGGCAAGGGCTTTGCCGGCGGAAGCATGATCGTGGACCCTATGGGGCAAACCGTCGGGCGTGGCCCCCTGCACGAGGAGTTCCTCCTCGTGGCCGACCTAGATCTCGACCTCACGAGCATTGCCCGAGCCCGTTCCCCGCTTCTCGGAGATCTGCGTGCCTCATGGGCGGATATCGTTCGGATCGCCAGCGAGATTGAATCAGGGTAGCTCGCCGCCCCGGCCCGATGCCTCGCCCTGTGGAGAAGGCGAGCAACAAAAGTCAGACTTAGGAACCCCACAGGGCTCCGCCCCGGGGCCGGCGAGCGGAGCCAACCGAGGGTTGCAAAGCTAAACACCGGCTTGTTCTACACCCCCAAAGCCCGAGTATACGCGCGACCACGCCGAGGCTCACCGGGGACGCCATGTCCAGAGCACCCCGAAGCCGAAATCCGGCCCCTTACCGGCCACGACCGGGGTACTGATGAAGTCCCGATCCTCATCGAACCAGAGTGTCAGGCTCTCGCCTCGAGGAAGGGCAATGCGCGCCCCGATGCTCAGTGTCCGATGCTCACGATTGGCACTCGCATCCAGACTTCGGTAGGGAGCCGTTTCTCCCTGGCTCTGGACCAAGATCGAGAGGGAATCGCTGGCCCGCCACTCCAACCCATAAGCCAGCTGGCGGATCCACCGATTCGACCCGGGCAGTCCACCGAGCCCCGCTTGCCACGTCCAGCCGAGCATGGCATGGAGGCGCAGGGTCTCGGTCAGCGCCTGGACCTTGGCCAGCGAAGCTCCGATATCGACCCGCCCGTTGCCCATCGCCTGACCGGAATTCCCCAGAGGAAGCTCCAATCCGGCCGTCGCCGACCAGCCGTCCCCCACGTCGTGGCGCACCAACACGGGCAGATCTCCCCATCCCGTCGCCGAGCCATATTGAAATCGGCCTGGCTCGCGCAAGATCGCTCGGCCTTGCGGCAAAACTTCCCGCAGGGGCTGGGCGAAGCCGATCCATCGGTGCCAAGTCTCGATCAGAGGGTCCATGAATCCGCCGCCTCGATTGCGCAAAGTCGCCCGGGCTTCGATCTCCCACCTCGGCCCAAGGCTTCGTCGGTACGTAGCCTCCAGTTGATTGGTCTCGATGTCCTCCACCAATGCCGAGGTGCTGCGAAACTCGTTGGCGTTTCGCCAGGAGAATGCCCACTGTTCTTTGTTGGACGGGAGAAGGAGGGTCCGGAACGGAATTCGCAAGAAGGGCTGAGCCAGGGAACGCTGGACTGAGGCATCCAGCGGCTGGGCCCCCGACAGAGCCGGGGAGAGGAGGATCAGGGCGCAGAGTCTACGGAGCATGTCAAACTTAAACCTCGGAGCAATCCACCAGGAGACCCGCAAAGATGCCCGTCGTTCCGCTCAGAATTCCCCAGATCGGTGAAGGCTTGCAAGAAGCCCGTCTCGTGGCCGTGCTGAAACAGCCCGGCGACCCCGTCCGCCGCGATGAACCGATCTATCAAATGGAGACGGATAAGGCGGTGATGGACGTCGAATCTCCGTTCGAAGGGATCCTGGTGCAGTGGCTGCATCCGGTCAACACGTTGCTCCCAATTGGGGCCGAGGTGGCCAAGATGGATGTGGCCGATGCCGCTTCGAACCCGGCCCCCGCTCCGACCGCGACAGCCGATGAGGCTTCGGTCGTGGCGGTGACAATTCCCGCCATCGGTGAAGGACTCCAAGAAGCTCGGCTGGTTGCGGTTCTGAAGCAGCCCGGCGACGCGATCAAGCGCGACGAGGCCATCTATCAGATGGAGACGGATAAAGCGGTGATGGACGTTGAGTCCCCATATGAAGGAACGCTGGTCGAGTGGCTTGCCCCAGTCAACACGGTTTTGGCCATCGGTGCCGAAGTGGCCAAGATTCGGGTTTCGGGTGCGGTCAGCGCAGGCGTCGCCGCGGCCCCGGTTTCCCAGGCAGCAACCGTTGCCTCCAGTGCTCCAGCCAGCTCGGTCCTGGCGTCAGGCGGCCCGCGTCGCACCGATGTGCCTCCTCGGACTCGAGCTTATGCCAAGGAGAAAGGGATCTCGGCCGAGGTTCTAGAGACCATTCCGGCCCGGGGCAACAAGCTCATGCCCGAGGACATCGACGCCTTTTTGAGCGGCGGATCGCCGACTCCTGCCCCGATAGCCGCAACCCAAAACGAGAGCTATGAGCAGCACCCGCTGAGCCAAAAACAGCGTCTCCTCAGTTCACGTTTGGTCCGCGGGTCGCAATTAGTCGTCCCGGGAACCATGACGGTGGCGACGGTTTGGGAACGGATTGAGGCCGAGCGGGCTCGCGTCAAGGCCAGTGGCGACGCCTTCCAGCCCAGCAGCTTCACGATGTTCGCCTATGCGGTGGCCAGGGCTTGCGCCGACTTCCCGCTCTTCCGCAGTAGCATGATCGGAGACGACACGATCCGTACGTATCACCATATCAATCTGGGTATTGCCGTCGCTCTCCCGGGGGATGAACTGTTGTTGGCCGTGGTCGAAAAGGCGGACACCTTGGGCTGGCGAGAATTCGCCGAACAAATGCGAGCAAAAATCGAGCTCGCCCGAGGTGGTCAAGACCAAGCCAACGAGACGGTGACGCTGAGCCTCACCAATATGCAGGCCTTTGGATTGCGAGATGCCGTGCCCGTGGTGGTGCCGCCCAGCGTGGCGACCCTCTTTTTGGGCGAGCCCTACAACGGACTGGCCCAAGATACGGCGGAGCTGAAAGTTCGAAAGTACGTCAATCTTGCGTTGACGTTCGACCACCGATTGATCAACGGAGTTGGCGCCGCGGACTTTCTCAATCGCATCAAGAAATCGACCGAAGGGTGGCAGGAACAGCTTTGAAGCCGATCATCGGAATCACGGTCGAGAGCCAATTTCAACCTGATATTCCCAGAAGCAGGGGAAAGATCGAGCTGAATTGGAACTATTTCGAGGAAATCTCGAAGGCAGGCGGTGTTCCGATTGTGATTCCCCCCACTGCAGATATGGCCGAGGTTGCGCCTCTCCTTGACGGTTGGCTCCTCCCGGGTGGTCTCGACATCCCCGCCAAGGAATGGGGTGAGGCCGATCACCCCGAAGTCAAAACCCAAGATGGCACCCGTTTCGACGCTGAACGACGGCTTTACGCCGCGATTTCTCCGACTTTGCCCATTTTTGGAATCTGTTATGGGGCTCAGTCCCTCAATGTCCTCCGCGGAGGAACGCTGGAGCAACACATTCCAGACCGCTCCTCCGTTCAACACACGGATGGTCCCCTGCAACGCTATCGCGTGACTTCGGGATCTCGCCTCTCGAACATCCTCGAGACTGATGAGTTTGAGGGCCAGAGTTGGCACCACCAAGCGGTCGGACAGGTCGGGAAAGACTTACGGATCGTGGCCGAGCACGAAGATGGGACCCCCGAGGCGATCGAATCGACCGACGAACGATGGCTGATTGGGCTCCAGTGCCACCCCGAGCGAACACCTGGATCGGATGCCACCGACAAAGTGTTCGCCGCATTTGTTGCTGCAGCTCAAGAATTCCGCGCCAGAAAGGAGCTCAACCGATGAAATGGGTCGTAAACGGAACAGAAGTTGAACTTGAACCCACGCCGGGGGTTGAGATCACCCAGGACGGTGAGCGCTTGGTATTGCACGCCGGAGACCAGGCCCAAACTGCGCTTGTCCTCAGACAACCTGGGGGCAACTTCTTGGTCAGCCTTGAGGGTCAGATCCTCGAAGTCGAGAGAGTCGTCCCGGGCCAGAAGAAGAGCGGGAGTTCGGCCGGAGATGGCCGCAGTCTGGCACCGATGCCAGGCTTGGTCGTCGATGTGCTTGTGGAAGAGGGCCAACAGGTGACCCGCGGTCAGCGCCTCTTGGTGCTGGAAGCGATGAAGAGTCACCTCCCAGTGCTCGCCGCCTTCGACGCCGTCGTGACCCAGATCCCCGTTTCTGCTGGGATGCAGGTTTCGGAGGGGCAGGTGCTGGTCGAGATTCAGCCCCTATCCCCCCAAGAATGAGCGCACTCAAGAGATCCGTTGAGTTTGAAAGTCAATGTCGTCAATGGGTGAACTCCGGTTTTCCGGTCCACTCCTTTGAAGTCGAGCAGTTCAAAGAAAAGTGGCAGACGACGCTGCGCCGCTATCTGTACCTTCGTGGCGTCCGGTTGTTGGACGGTTGGAAGGGCCATCCGATGTTTGAGATCATGGCCACCATCGAGGACTCGGAAGAGGTCCTCGAAATTGCCGAAGAGGATCTGCTGCGCCTTTGGGAGACTCGTTTCAGCAAAGGCCTGAGAGGGATGCACTGCGTCGAGCGAACCGGGGAGGGTCTGGCCTTCAGCTTCGCCGGTCGGACCGAAGACGGGCTCTATCTAAGCGGGCGCATTCTACTGGTCAAGGTGCGCGCGGCGCCGGTTCCGGTCGCAGCCTAGCCCGTTCGGGAGGTCGCGCCCGTCGGTATACTCCTAGAGTTATGCCGATTGCCGTGCTCCCCTTTAACGCAGGCCCCAACACCTCCGCAGCCCTGGCCCGACAGCTCACCAATTTTGCGGTGGAGATCGTGCGCCAAATGCCGGGAGCCGAAGTCAACCTGGTCAATTACCTGGTCCAAGTGGACCAAGATCCGGCTGGACCTCGCTATGCCAATGTCAACGCCAGCGAGACTCTGAACGAATATCAGATGCTGGAGCAACTCTTCCAGCAAACCCAAACGCCGAAGGTCATGGACGGCCTTTTGGTGACTGATGGCGACAAACACACGCTCGACATCCGGTTCTTCGAGAACGGAAACGAAACCGCCTACCGGTCCGACCACTATGAGTTTGCCTCGAACGAGGCCTTCGGTCCCCTGCGCCAGATGGTCGAAGCTCTCGCATCCGAAGCAGGCGGCGAATTTCCTGCCGAGCTGAAGGAGGACGAGAACCTCTTTGGGACCGACGTCGGAGCCGCTCTCCTGCGCTACTTCGAGAGCTACGACGCGGTTCAGTACATCAATCACACCCAAGGTCGCGTCGCGGTTGAGTTTTCGCCGACCCAAGCGATGGACGGTTTCTTGGAGGCTCAAAAGCTGGATGACGGCTGGGAATCGCCCTACCTCGGCGCCGTCCAGTTGACCCGGCTCTGCGCCCAATATCAGATCGGGAATCCGGACGAGATCGAAGGCAAGCTGAAGGAATTCATCGCGCTTGAGCCCCAAGATGCCCGCGGTTACTTTGCCCTCGGTGAACTGCAACAGGCTCGGGGAGGACTCCAGCAAGCCAATGATTCCTTCGAAAAAGCGGCCCAGCTCCAACCCGATGAGTCGGCGATCCTGACCCGACTTGGACTCGTCCAGATGCAGATGGGCATGCCGGTCAATGCCGAGCGCAACTTCCGCAAGGCGGTCGAGATGGAAGGCGAAGACAAGCCGACCATGCAGTTCTTGGCCCAGGTCTTGACTCAAACCGGTCGGGCCCACGAGGTCCCTGCGCTCTGGAAGTCGATGGTGGACGCCAACCCGCAAAACGCCGCCGCGCACGCTAATTTGGCGATGTCCCAAGCCCAGGCCGGCAATGAAGACGACGCCATCAAGACCTTCGAAGCCGCGCTCGAATCGCTGGAAGACAAGACCCTGATCAAGCGGGTTTATGCCCCGATCCTTGCCCAACGCAACGAGTTCGACCGCGCGATGGACTTCTATGAAGACTCGCTGGAGATCGCGCCCCAAGACGTTGCGCTTCTCGTCGAATACGCCCAGACCCTCCAGGCCGCCGGCCGCGATTTTGAAGTTCCCAAGGTTCTCAAGGACATTCTCGCCACCGAGCCGGAGCCCAACGTTCGGGCCCAAACCCAAGCTTGGCTTACCGAGATTGAGCAGCCCAAGCGAATCGAGAGCGTCCAAAATGCCCAAGCTCAACTTGAGGCCAACAATCCCGAGGGTGCGCTCCAAGCCCTCAAGCCGATGCGCAACTGGTTGGCCGACTATTGGAAGATGTGGCTCATCCTGGCCGCGGCCCAAAACCGAGCTGGAAACCATGCCGAGGCCGAAGAAGCGGCCATGCAATTGATCCAGATGTATCCCGGGTGCGAGCCTGGCTACCTGGAGCTCGCCGGTGCGCTCGGCGCCCAGAACAAGAACGAGGAAGTCTATAACGCCATGCGCTATGCCTTGACCCAGGTCCAGGGTTCGGTTCCGATCGGATTGAACCTGGCTCTGGCCGCCAAGCGGCTCGGGCGGAGCGATGAGGCCCGCCATCTGGCCAAGCAGATCCGCGAGGCCGTCGGCAACGAACCACAACTCGAACAAGTCCTGCAAGAAATCGAGGCTTAAGCCTAATCACGGCCATTTACTAGCGCCGCGCCACCCAAGAACCGTGGAATTCCCACGGAGATGAAGCTTTGGGGAACTGGTGCGGCGCTTTTGCTTGGCCTTTTCGGGGGAACGGGCCACGCTTTTTGGGAGAAACCTAAGGACCCACCAAGAGAGGTGATCGTCAAATATCGAGGGGATCAACTCACCTTTGCCGATTCGATGATCAATACGGCCGTTGGAGCCTGGACGGTCCAAAAACTTGAAGCCTCCCAGAGCCGAGTCTTGAGCCTTCCACCCGGGACGGATCCCGTAAGCGCGGCCGAGTTCTACGCCTCCCTACCGAATGTCGAATGGGCCGAACCCAACTATCCGGTCACGAGCTTTCTGACTCCAAACGACCCCTCGTTTGTCGATCAGTGGGGTCCCGTTCAAGCCCGCTTCAATCTGGCTTGGGACACCACCGTCGGTAACCCGAACATCTTGATCGCGGTGTTGGATACTGGGGTCCAACTCAATCACCCAGATTTCGGCAACATCTTTGCCCAGGGGCGGGACTTCATCGATGGAGACCAAGTTCCCGACGATGAACACGGTCACGGAACCCACGTGACGGGCATCATCGCCGCCAATCAGGGCAATGGGATCGGTGTGTCGGGAGTGGCTCCTGGTTGTCGGATCCTGCCGGTTCGGGTCCTCGGGGCGGATGGAGCGGGCAACACCGCGACCGTCGCCGAGGGCATTCAGTGGGCGACCGACAACGGCGCGGACATCATCAACCTGAGTTTAGGAGGCCCCGAGCAGTCGACCGCCTTGGGCGAAGCCGTTCGATACGCAACTGAGCGTGGCGTCCTCGTCGTAGCCGCCGCGGGCAATAGTGGAACCAGCCGGCGAACCTTCCCCGCCGCGTTTCCGGGAGTCCTGAGCGTCGCCGCCTCCGACGAAGCCGACCGCCAAGCAAGCTTCTCCAACTATGGCGATTGGGTCCGCGTCGCGGCTCCAGGCGCGAACATCCTCAGCACGCTCCACGGTAACCGATATGGGCGGAGCAGCGGGACCTCCATGGCCTCGCCTTTTGCCGCCGGACTCGCGGGCCTGATCTGGTCCCGTCATCCGGATCTGACGGCAGCGCAGGTCCGGGCGAGGATCGAAGATAGCTGCAAATCCGTGGGCCAATGGGTGATCCGTGGCCGAATCGATGCGCAGAAAGCCGTTCTTGGCGACCAAGCCTTCACGAGTTTCACCGTTTCGCCAGGAAATATCGAGCTTGTTTCGAGGGGAAGCCAGCGGGTTCTTATCCGCACTTCGGCCCCGGTGGGCCTCAGCGGGGCAAATTATAGCTTGGTGAACAGTCACCCGAATCTGCTCCAAGTCCCGGCCCGGGCTCGCGTGTCGGCCGGCAAGGACCAGGCGACTTTCCGGATTTTTGCCCGCGAAGTTCTGACCGAAACGACCGCGACGGTCACGATTCGGACGGGAGACGTGTCCCAGAGCGTTCAGGTCCAGCTGAAGCCGAGCCGACTGCGCAGCGCGCGCATCACTCCCAGCGAGCTCTCGGCCGGGGTGAATGCCCGACTGACCGTGTCGCTGGATGGTCCAGCCCCCCGGGGCGGCCTGACGGTCCAGATCGAGGGTGAGCACCGAGAACTCTTGGGACTTCCGGCTTCGGTGACGTTCCCGGCCGGGACACGGAGTCGTTCGATCGCTCTGCGCGTCGGACGCATCCAGACTTCGTCCCAGTCCACGATTTCCGTCCTGTCCAACGGGACAACGTTCCAAGCACCAATTACTCTTGTTCCGTAAATTGGCGGGGAAATCTCCACAATCTGCTTCAGGTTTTGGTGCTAGAAGGCTAGAAAATGGGGAATCCCGGTAGGGGTTCCCCTTTTGCATCTCCGCTGACAGCCGATCATCAACTTAGAAGAACTTGGGTCTGTGATTGCCAGGACGGCGAAACCGGAGCCCAAGAACCAGAAGGATCCAGAAAAGGGAAACAGGTTATGCCGCACTTTGCCTATACCGCTTTAGATGCCTCGGGTCGCACCGTGAAGGCCGTTATGGAGGCCGAGAACGAAGGCGTCGTTCTCCTCCGTTTGCGCGAGCAGGCACTCCACTGCGTCAGCATCGAACTCACCAAGAAGACCAAAAAAGCCGTGGGCGGAAAGATGAAGCCCAAGGCGCTGGTCGTCTTCAGCCGGCAGTTTGCCACGATGATCGACGCCGGGATTCCCATTTTGCGGTGTCTGGACATTCTCTGTTCCCAGACCAAGGACCCGATCCTGAAACAAACCCTGGAAGGGCTGACCGCCGACGTCAAGGGCGGTATGACGCTCAACGAGGCGATGGCCCGGTATCCGAAGGTCTTCAACAAGCTGTATGTGAACATGATCCGAGCGGCCGAGATCGGGGGGATCCTCGACAAGATCCTCGACCGACTCAGCCAGTTCTTGGAATACGAATCCGAGATCAAGGCAAAGATCAAGAGCGCGATGATGTACCCCGTGCTGGTCTTGATCTTCTCGATGGTCATGCTCTTCGCCCTGTTCAGCTTTGTCCTTCCCAAGTTCAAAGAGATCTTTGCTGGGATGGACGTGAAGCTCCCACCGATCACCGCGATGATGTTCGGGTTCGGGGACTTCATGAACAGAAATTGGTGGCTGATCTTGCTGATGGTCGGCGGAATCATCTTTGGGATCAAGGCCTGGGGCAAGACGCCAAAGGGCCGGTACCAACTGGACTGGTTCAAGCTGAAGGTGCCGATCATGGGCGACCTGACCCTCAAGATGAGCGTCGCCCGGTTCTGCCGAACCTTTGGGACGCTGCTCAATTCCGGTGTCCCGATGATGCGGAGCCTCGAGATCGTGGGCGAGACGCTGAGCAACGCCGTCTTGACCAACGCGATCGACGCCACCCGCAACAGCATTCGAGAAGGAAACAAGCTCAGCGTGCCTCTGGTCCAGAGCAACCTCTTCCCCTCGATGGTGACCCACATGATCGACGTCGGCGAAGAGTCGGGACGGCTCAGCGAAATGCTGGTCAAGGTCGGCGACTTCTACGATAGCGAAGTCGAATCGACCGTCAAGGGTCTCACCTCGATGATCGAGCCGATGCTCATCATCTTCCTCGGAGGGATCGTTGGCTTCATCGCCATCTCGGTCATGACTCCGGTCTTCACCCTCGTCAACGAGATGAAGTAAGCGCATACGATTTGGGCCGGACGACCCGGCCGACAACAACTCAGCCTCGCCGAGACGGATTCGGCAAGCGCCAGACACCACGCGGTGGTCCAGGAGGGATCCCACCGCGCGGTGACCGGACCAGGATGGACCGGGGGCAAAAAACCACAAATCAAAGGAGTGATCAATGTCGGAGATGTTAAAGACGTCGCACGAGGGGGATGAACTTGTGCTGCGATACCTCGAAAACCCACGGGCCGAGCTGAAGGATGCGATCCTGCTGCAATATGCCTCGATGGTCGAAAGAATTGCCCGTAGATTCTCGGGAATCGAACAACAAGAGGACCTGGTTCAGGTCGGCTATATTGGTCTGCTGAACGCGCTGTCCAAGTATGATCCGGCGGCCGGAGTTCGATTTAACACCTATGCCACCCACCTGGTGGCGGGAGAGATCAAGCACTATCTGCGCGATCGGTCGCAGACGATCCGCCAGCCGGCCTGGCTGCAAGAGCTGCGGCACAAGGTGAACAAGGCGGCCTCGCTGCTGACTTCCCAACATGGGCGACCGGCGACCCACGAAGAGGTCGCGGCCCATCTGGGGATCACGCGCCAAGCCGTCGAAGAGGTCTATGCCACTCAAGAACTGCTGAAGGTGGCTTCGCTCGATAGCACCCTGCCGGGCGACGACGAGACGAATTCGGAAGTCGACAATCTGGACAGCGCCGACTTCTGTGTGGAGCAACTCTCGGTCGAAGATCGAGTGGTGCTGGAGCGCGCCATCCAGCAGCTGCGCGACCTGGAACGCGAAGTCCTCGTGCTCTTCCACTTCGACTCGCTGAACCAGACCGAGATCGCGGGCAAGCTCGGCATCTCGTGCAACTACGTCTCGCACATCTTGCGCCAGTCGTTGGCCAAGCTGCGCCGCATCCTGACCCAAGAAGAAGCCAGCGACCGCGTTCTGCGTGATCAGGCCAAGACCTTGGATGATCAGGTCCTCGATCCAGTGACCGGCGTCTATGACGAGGCCTACTTCATCGCTCGCGTCAACGAAGAAGCTCACCGCGCCGTCGCCAGCGGTCAGCCCCTGGCCATCCTCGGCATCGATTTCGAGGGGATCGAGAACCTCCGCGCCTTCTATGGCGAGGTGTGTGTGCGCGACTTTTTGGCCGATACGGCGGACTTCCTCAAGACGAATACGCGCCGATTGGATATCGTCTGCCGCTATGGGACCCACGGATTTGGGATCCTTCTGCCCTTCACCGGGCTCAGCGGAGAGATCGCTCTCCAGCGAATCACGGCTCGGTTCGATGAGTGGCTCCAGCACCGACGCGCCCCGAGCGGCCAAGTCAAGGCCGTCACCAAGCTCAGCGTCCTGGGCGAAACGGCGCCCGATGCAACCACGATGCTGGAGCAGATCCAAGCCGTCGGCGCGGTCACCACTCCCGGCCGAAAGTCCGCCAAGCGCAAAGCCGCCTAATCTCCGGGACTGATCACTCCCAAATCGTCGGGTAGCGAGTCGTAGAACGACCCGCTGCCCGACGACTTTGTTACCCTCATCAATACTCAGACAATGGGGATGGAATCAGAGCAAAGGAGTCGTGCCGCTCCCCGAACCTCTTCGCCGCGGCCGACCACCAAACATCCCGACCGGCGGAGTTGTGCAAAAATGCCGGTAGCCGAACGCGTTCGCCGGGAGGCAACTAAAAGGATTTGCAAACCATGAAGCGATTACTGATGATCCTGGCGGGATCCGCCCTGATGGCCCCGGCTTTTGCCGCTGACGAGATCGACCTGAGCGGTCTCAGCTTCCGAGTCGGCGGGATCTATCCCTTCGAATCGACCACTCGCCGCGTGACCGGCAACATGTTCTCCATCGGACTCGATCTCCCGCTGAGCTTCCAGGGTGCCAAGGGCGGCGAACTCTACATCAGCGCCGACTGGTTCCTGAAGTCGATCGACGGCAACAAGGGCAACATCGTCCCGATCCTCCTCAACCAAAAGATCTATCTCGTCGCCGGCCAGGGCGAAGGTTCGCGCAGCTATGGATTCGTCGGCCTGGGATTTGCCCACGTCGATGTCACCAAGAGCCGAACCACCTATGCCGGGCGAGTTGGTTTGGGTCGAGAGATCAACCGACAGCTCTTTGTGGAAGGTTCCTTCCTCTTCACGAGTGAAGCCAATAACGCCCGCGGCGATAGCTTTGGCGTCTTCCTCGGTTACAAGTTCTGAGGTAGGTATTAGGGGTTAGGTACTAGGGGTTAGGGGTTTCCCCTAACCCTCCCTTCCTTGCTCCGACACCACGACCGCCGCCGCCATGTCGCGTTCATGGGTGATCGAGACCCACCAGACCCACCCCGGCGGGGCGCCTTTCACGCGGAGAACCGGAGACCCGTCCGGCCCTCTGAGAATCTCCACCTGATGCCAGCCGGAGATGAGGGGAAAGGCCTTTTTCGCGGCCTCTTTGGCCGCCCAGCGACCGGCGACATAGGCCGGCGTGAGGGGCTCTCCCCGCTCGGCTTCGGTGAGAATCCGCTCGACAAAGCGCGGTTGACGCTCCATCGCCCGCCGAATGCGGTCCACCGAAACCAGATCGACCCCGATCCCGCGGATCATTTGTTGGCGTCGCGGACCATCTCGGCGAGGTCCACCAGGTTGATCTCGTCGCCCCCAACTTGCTTGACCGAGGCATCGAGCATGATGCGGCAGAAGGGGCAGCCGAGGGCGACGGTCTTGGCGCCCGTCGCGATCAGCTCTTCGGCCCGGCGGTTCGCCGGTCGCTGATTGGGCTCCTCTTCCATCCACATCCGACCCCCGCCCGCCCCGCAGCAGAGCGTCTTCTTGCCATAGTTCTCGGGTTCGGTGATGTTCTTGCGGTTCCCGTCGAGGACCTCGCGCTGGATGGCGTCGCCATAGTCGTTCAGTCGCGTCTCCTCTCCGAGCGCCTTTCGCGGGGCGTCGCTCTCGTTGTTGACTCGGCCCAGATAGCACGGGTCGTGATAGGTCACCCCGCCTTCTTGGGCTTGCGCCGGCTTCAGCTTGCCTTCGTCGATCAGCTCGGCAATGAGCTGGCTATGGTGGACGACTTCATATTCACCGCCAAAGTCCCCGTACTCATTTTTGAGCGTATTGAAGCAGTGCGGACAGGGGGTCACGATCCGCTTGAACTGGTACTTGCTAAAGGTGGCGACGTTTTGGGCGGCCATCTCTTGGAACAGGAATTCATCCCCGACCCGGCGCGCCGAGTCGCCCGTGCATTGCTCTTCGTTGCCCAAACAGGCGTAATCCACCCCGGCTTGGCGCATGAGTTCGGCTACGGCTTTGGTCGTCTTGACCGCGCCCGGGTCGGTCGCCCCCGCGCAACCCACCCAAAAGAGCGTGTCGAACTCCTTCTTGTCTTTGGCGAGCGGGACTTCTTGGCCCTTCATCCATTCCTCTCGGGTGCCTCGGGCGGCGCCCCAGGCGTGGCCGGTAGAACCCGTCTGCCGGAGCATCACCGCCGCCGTTCCGCTGAGTTTGCCCTCCGCGACCAGGTTTCGACGCGCATCGACGATCAAATCGACATGCCGGATCAGAACCGGGCAAGCCTCGACGCAGGCGTTGCATGTGGTGCAAGCCCAGAGAGCTTCCTCGCTGATTGCCGTGGGAACGTTGGCCCCGGTCTGGCTGGCGGCGAGCACGTCTTGCGCCACCCGCTTCGGATTCAGGATCTTGCCGACCCCATTGGCCGGGCAGACCTCGGTGCATCGGCCGCACTCCATGCAGGCATCGACGGACATCAGGTGCCAGCGGCTGAAATCCTTGGCTTCGGCGACCCCGATCTGACCCGTCTTTTCGACTTCCTCCATCGAGATCGGCTCCAGATGGCCCATTGGTCGAGCGGGGACTCCGGCCGCGGTCGGAATCGCCACGACGATGTGCTTCAGCTTCATGTGCGGCAGTCCCACGATGAAGACCATCACCAAGATAGAGTGGAACCACCAGATCCCAACATAGGCCCCATCGCTGACGGTCGGAAGCAACTGCGCGATCGCGTTGCCAACCCAGCTGACGTGGTCCCAGGGCTTCGGATCGTTCGCAATCCGGGCCGCCTCAACGACGTACCCGGTGATGCCGAGGGCGAGGAGAAGATAGAGGGCCCAGAGATCCTTCCACTCGTGGCTCACCACGCTCGGGCGGAACCCATGACGCCGGGCCAGCGCCCACACCACTCCGATCACCAAAAGCAAGCCGAGAGAGTCGAAGGTTGCTTCATAGACCAGATAGTAGGTCCCCTGGTGGAACTTGAAGGGTGAGTAGGAATTGACCGCTAGGAGCGTGGTCGCGATCAGCAAGGCAACAAAGCCATAGAAGATCAGCAGGTGCATCGGCGCGCCCGACTTCGGCCGCGATGCCCGCACCTTGCGTTGGGTGACGATGTACCGGGTGACGTTGCCGATCCAGTCCTGTTTCCAGGTCACCGGCTTTCCCTGACGCCAAGTCTGCACCCGCTGCCAGAATCGCCACGCGGCATAGGCCGTGGACGCCAAGATCAAGACATAGAAGGCGACTTTGCCAGGGAGTCCCTGATGGATGAACTCCGAACGGGTAGGAACCACGTATGGATTCTACAGGAAGAGACCGCCAGGTGGAAGGGGGGAGCCTAAGTTTCTCTTGCTCTCCAGCATTTGAACAAAAGTTTCCACTGGCTCGACCTCGACGATCTCCAGGCTATTGGCGAGAAAAGCGCAGAGTTCCAAATGGGCGCGCACATCCACGCTGGGTTCCCCGACGCCGATGCCCTGGAAGGCAAAAATGCACCACTTCCTCTCGGCGATGGCCCGTCGAGCGATCCGCATCAGTTCGCGGCCATTCGCCTCGTCGCAAGGAAAGATCTTGAGGCGAATCGCGCGACTTGGATCGAAAGGGTTGAATCCCTCGATTCCCGTTCGGATGGCAGGATAGCGCCCTGCAAGTTCGGTGGAAAGCGCCGCGTAGTCGAGGCCTGTTTGGCTGGCCCAAGGCAGGGCGACCGTGGACGGAGACCGACCTCGACGAAGATCCCTCAGCAACTCATCCCCATCCACGAGATCTTGCTCCACGTCGGCGAAGGTCGTCTCGGGTCCGGGGGTGGGGTTGAGCAGAACGCCCTGCATCAGTTCGTGTCCGTCCTCCGAAGCCTGGCGCCAGTCGTTGGCGTTTTCGAGAAGTTCCTCGTTCGGGACGGCAAAGGAACCACGCAACTCAAACTGGTTCAGCTGAGTGAGGGCGGTCTCGAGGTGGTCCAGCAACCCGCCGTCATAGCAGAGGCTCACCCAGGCTTTGTCAGAAGAAGGTTGGATCAAGATTTCTTGCGGAAGACCATGCGAGTGGTGTTCTGACCTTGGTCGTACACGATCTCGGTGGAGTCGTCATTGATCAGGAGGTTCAGCGAATCAGGTTGAGTGGCCGGGAGGGTGATCTTGTTTCCCTTTGAGTCGGTGATTCCAACTTTCTTGGCATCGGCCAATGGCTTGCCTCCGATCTCGGCGATCCCGAGTTCGAGGATCGTGTTGATCCGCTGAAAGTTTCCCTTATAGGTCACCCCAAAGCTGGTGAAGGAGTAGGTTCCGTTCGAGTCGAGCTTGAGGGTTGGGAGGCCGAGTTCCTTGATCTGGGCCTCTTGCTGGGCCAAGAGGTTCGTCAATCGCTGGGCCTGACCTTCGGGAATCACGAGGCGCGCGGTCCACTCTCCAATCAGTGCAGCAGTATCGGGAACCGCCGGGTTGGACTCGGTTGGGGCGGGCGCGGCGGCGGTCGTTCCCGTGGTGGGACTGCCGGGCAAGCTGGCGGGGAGATCGGGTTTGGCGGTCGGCATCCCGGCCATCGGCTTGGGTGGCGGCATCGCGCGCATCCCCTGGGTGGCCGGAGCGGGACGGTCGCACGCGGCCACGCCGAGCACAAGAGCGATAATCCAGAACGGCTGTCCTTTCATGTTCCTTTAGTATTCCCAAACAATTCGACGTGTAGCCGGGGTGAGATGCGCCACTTTTTCTCTAGCGAAATCGGAACCAAGGCTCGCATTCCAACAAGAATCCGCTGCGCGTCGGTTCCTTCGGGCATCAACAAGATCTGTTCTGGTTTGACTGCTGGAAGATCCACCAAAAGATCTTCGACCTCCCGCAAATCTTGTTCCATACTCTCAAATGCGATAACAAACTTGATTTGCACTGGGTATTTCCCGATCAAGCTCTTGAGCGGCCCCCGGTCCAGGCGAGTTTGCTCGTGTCGATCCTCCCACGCATCTCCGGTCGGGGTCGAGTTCTTCATCTTTGGGCTGACCGAAAGGAGGTCGATCGGCCAGTCCCGGTCGATGGTCCCCGCGGTTTCGATCGTGATGTGGATTTCCCGCTCCTTGAGTCCGTTGCAGAGTTCGCCGACGGCATCAAAAAGCATCGGCTCGCCACCGGTGAGGACAACATGGGTCGGGGCGACGCGGTCCACGTCACTCAGAATCTCGTCCAAGGTCTGAACCGGCCCTTCTGGGTGCCAACTGGCGTAGGGCGTGTCGCACCAGACGCATCGGAGGTTGCATCCCGAAACGCGGATGAAGTAGCTCGGGGTCCCGACCAAGGTCCCCTCACCTTGAATGCTGAAAAAGGTCTCTACAATCCGCAGTTTGCTCATGCGATCAGGTGGGCCAGTGCGGGATCGACGCGGTGCAAGCTGGCAAAGGCGCGTCGGCGGATCAAGCAGCTATCGCACCTTCCGCAGGCCAGACCGGCATCGTCGGGGTCATAGCAGGAGTGGGTGAGGGCGTAATCCACCCCAAGCTCCAACCCACGTTCGATAATCTGAGGTTTGGTGAGGTCGATAAGAGGGGCGTGGATCGTCATCCGCTCGCCTTCCACCCCCGACTTGGTGGCGAGATTGGCGAGGGACTCAAAGGCGGCAATGAACTCGGGACGACAATCGGGATAGCCGCTATAGTCGACGGCGTTCACCCCGACAAAGATGTCGTTCGCCCTCAGGACTTCGGCGTATCCAAGGGCAATGCTGAGCAAGATCGTGTTGCGAGCGGGGACGTAGGTCACCGGAATCTGGGCCTCCATTTCGGATTCTTCGCGGTCCTTGGGGACTTCGATCTCGGCGGTCAGTGCCGAACCGCCAAAGTCACTGAGAGGAATCTGGAACAGACGATGGGCCACGCCCCAACTTTGGGCCACCCGCTCGGCCGCCCGGAGCTCGACTTCGTGCCGTTGACCATAGGCAATGGTCAGGGCGTGAACTTCAAACTCGGCCTGAACCGCCATGGCGAGAACGGTCGCGGAGTCCAATCCGCCGCTCAGAAGAACCACCGCCTTTCGCTTCACGCGAAAAGAGTACCGCGCCGGGGTATAAAGATCGGGTTCGAGACGATAGCTCAGTCGGTAGAGCAACGCCCTTTTAAGGCGTGGGTCCTGGGTTCGAGCCCCAGTCGTCTCACTCCCCTTTTCTCAACAAAAACCCCTCACCCGGTTCGCTGCGCCCAGGGACCTCTCCCAGGGGGAGAGGATCTCGGTTTCTTGGTGCCGGGAACGAGCCGCTAGTTTCCGAGGGATGAAGGACTCTAGAAGGTGCCCCGGGGTTGGAGCTCCGAGCTCCGCGAGGCTTCGTCTTTGACTCTAGCTCTTGTCCGGTCGATCTTCTCCCCATGGGAGAAGGTGGCGCATCGCGACGGATGAGGGGCCGCCCACAACAAGGTTCGTAAAGCAGAGGCCCCCGGAGTGAGAACTCCGGGGGCGCATTCTTAGGCAGGGAGCCAGTGGCCCTTAACGTGCGGCGTTGAACTCGGCTTCGGTGCTCGGGACCTTGATTTCGCCGGCGACGATCTTGGCCTTGATCTCGTCGAGCTTCTTCAGATTTTCGGCTCCGATCACATCTTTGGTGAATCGCAACTCGCTGATCCCGACGCCATCCTGCTTAAGGTCATACACCACTTCTCCAGCGGCGAATTTGCCCTCAACCAGATCCTTGATCGTGCTGTAGACCGCCTGGTCGACTCGCTTGATCATGGAGGTCAGGACCGATCCTTCGGCGACGTCGTCTTGATCGCTATCGACCCCGATGGCAAACTTGCCCGTCTCCTTGGCGGCCGTGATGACCCCCAGTCCGGCTCGGCCAGCGGCGTGGTAGACGATGTCGGCGCCGCCGCTGTAGAGAACATTGGCCGCGGCCTTGGCCTTTTGGGTGTCATCCCAGGTGTCAGTGAACTTCGCAGGAAGGATTTCCACCGCCGGGTTGGCAAGCTTAGCCCCGGCCATATAGCCGTACTGGAACTTCAAGATGAGATCCAGCTTCATCCCCCCGACGAACCCGATCTTGTTGGTCTTGGTCATCAACCCGGCCAGATAACCGACGAGGAAGCTCCCCTCCTCTTCTTTGAACCGCAGCTCTCGGACGTTAGGCGCCCCAACCTTCCCGTCGACGATGGCAAAGTTCATCTTGGGGAATTTGGCCGCGACTTTCTTCAGCGCGGTCTCTTGGTTCAGGCCCACTGCGATGACCAGATCCATGCCGGCCGAGGCAAGTGCCGATTGGTTGGTCTCGTAGTCGCGCTCTTGCTTGGTTTCCACCTTGCGGACCTCAATGCCGAACTCTTGCTCGGCGCGCTGAATCCCTCTCCAAGCCGAGTCGTTGAAGCTCTTATCTCCCAGTCCGCCGCGATCGAAAACGATTCCGACCTTGAACTTCTTGTCTCCCGAGGCGGCTGTGCCCCGGTCTGTGGAGGAGTCGTTTTTGGAAGCCTCGCTTCCGCCACCCGAACTTCCACACCCGACCGTCAAGACCGCAAGCGCCGCGATCGCCATCCATTGCCACAAGTTCTTCATGTGTTCGCTGACCCCCGATGGGGTATCCTCCTGTGATTATGGAGCGCTTTTGAGCGTCTCCACTTTCTCACCGAATTGAGGAGCTTTCCCCTTTGATCGTTTGTAACCTGACGAAGCCCGAATCGACCTTGGACCAGGTCAAGAAGTCTCACCCCAAGCTCAAGCAAACCGATGCGGCGATGATCGCCACCGCGCTCGTGCTCTCGGGTCGCCAAGCCCTCGCCGTCTATGAGGGTTCCCAATATGCTTGGACCTCGGAATATGGCGAGCTGACCGCGGGGCTGATGAAGCAACTCCTGCAGATTCAGTCGATGTCGGAGCCCGTGAAGAAGACGAAGAATGCGCCCGAAGAGGAGCCGGTCGAAGTCCGGATCGGGCTGCTTCCCAACTATCAAGAGGGCGAGCGAGTGCTCGGCGACCGCGAGGATCTGAAGACCCTCTTCGGCGATATCCTTCAGGGCGGCGTCGAGTTTCAGTATTCCGCCAACGACATCGGCTGGCAGTGGGCCCTCGACCGAGTCAATTGGGCGACCTTGAGCGACGGCGAATTGACTCGCCGGGTCAAGCTGAAGGCCGTCTTCCAAGGCGATGCGGTCGGGGTCGAGATGGGCCTGACCACCAAACGCAAGAAGAAGGCCGCTGTCGAAGTCGTGGAGCCCGAAGCAGAAGCCGAGATCGAGGCTGAAGTTGAGGCTGAGATCGCCGAAGTCGAAGCCTAATCGCTCTGGCTTACGATTCTTTTTGAACACGATCCCTAGTCTGCCGCGGCAGACTAGGGATCTTTTCGTTACTGGGTCGATCCGACCCGATCGAAATTGCTTCCCATGATGATGTAGTCGAAGATACTGATCGTGCCATCGCGATCTAGGTCGGCCGCGCCATTGAAGCCCGATTGCCCAGTTGAAGTATCGAAGGATTCGGAGATTCCGATGTAGTCAAAGATCGTCACCCGGTCGTCGCCATCCACATCCCCATTGAGGAACGGACCATCGGAAGGGACCGTGATCGGACTCGAACCATCCCAGACAAACGAAGCCGTGCGTTGAGTGAGGTGGCTGGCCATCCTTGTCCGAACCGAGATCGGGACTCCCGCCGGAATTCCGTCCACCTGCCCCGAGATCGCGCCGCCAAGGAGCGCCGAACCGGAAAGCGTGGCCAAGACCGAATTGTCGGAGTTCCTGAGCACTTCCAGAGTCGCAGCGTAGGGGGCTGAGGCGATAAAGGGGTGACTGGAGGTCGGACTGAAGCTGATCTGAGCGACTTGACGACTGATGCGGAGGGTGTATTTTTGGGTTTTGGCCGTACCCCCAACCGCAGTCACGCGGGCAAAATAGGTCAGGTTGGCCTGGAGATTGAGTTGCAGGTCGTCCACCTCGCCTGCGGGTCGGTTAGTCGCGCCTGCGATCAGGTTGTTAGAACCGTTTCGGAGGTCGAAGGTCAGGTTGGCCTGGCGAAGCGAGTCGTAATTGGTACCCTGCGAACAATCCCCCACCTGGGGTCCTTCAGGATAGGTCCGGCCCACCGGCGTCAGTGTGATGCGAACGATCCCAGAAGTCGGGAGCGAGAAGCTAAAGTAGTCTGCCGCATCATTGGGGACGATGCTCAGCACGGAGCTATTCGCAGGGATCGGCTGGGCGGGATAGATCGAATCGGAAGGCACAGCCCCTTGAGCGAATGCTGAGCCCGCCGACAAGTTGCCCAGCGGAGTCGCTCTTCCAATCACGTCGTTATCCAGTCCGCCTTCGATCGGATCGCCGTAGGTCTCCTGCCCCGCCCCGATGTCGTCCACCTGGGGCCCATCGAAGCCGGTGTTGAGATTCGGTTCCATGAGCTTGGTGCGGTCTCGCGGACAGGTGTGCGCGAAGCCAATCGCGTGGCCGATTTCGTGCATCATCACGTTTCTCAGCCATCGAAAGTCGTTTTCGGGTCGGGCATAGTTGTCACCCGTATCAAAGGCGATGTTCCCGGCTTCGCCGAATCCAGGGTTTGGATAGTAAGCATAGGCGAGCACACCGCCAGGTCCGGTGATCCGGTACCCCCCGACGCGAATATCACCGACTTGCCCCGGCACTCCAAAGGCGGAGAACGCGTCCCCCCGATCCCAAGGGTTCCCCCCGACACTCACTCGCTCAAAGTCGATCCCGCTGAGCTGTTCCCACCGGTCGAAGCACGCCTGGATCGCCTGGATCCACGCGTCACGTCCACCCATCGAAGCGAACTGGGCGTCGAAGTTCGAGAAGAGATTGCTGGGACTGGTGACCCCACCCGCGGCACCCGGAATCACAACTCCATCGGGAACGAAGCTCCAAGTGACGGTGGAAGGTTTGCCCGCCACAAGCCCCCACGAAGCGGCAAGCTGATAATCCGTTGAGCTCCCGTTCCACCCGAGACGGCGTTGGGCTTCTTCCCACGAGCTGACGATCTTCCAATCGGTCCCCTCTTCAAAGCAGGCGCTCATGAGCGGTGTGCTCCCCTGATGCCCGACCCGCTTGGCCTCCGCCTTGAGAGCGGTCATCGCCTCGCGAACGACTTTTTCATCCACCGGTCCCGCGACGTCCGCACACCCGGTGTGGCAGTCTGCCGACCGAGTCCCCGTGAATGCGCCCCACGAGCCAAAGACTGCGGCCCCGGCCCAGGCACAAACACCCCAACGATTCAGAGTTCCTTTCTTCACCATCTTTTTCCCCAGAACATGATACAAGGAGTTCCTGCTGGGTGGACTCCCATTTTTGACAAAAGATACTAGGACTAATTGCCAAGTCATTGCAAAAACCAAGAGCTTGGAGCATAATGACCCTATGACGGTGTCGCGGCGCGGCTTTACCCTGATCGAATTACTGGTGGTCATCGCGATCATCGCGATCTTGGCCGCGATCCTGTTCCCTGTCTTTGCCCAGGCCAAGGTCGCGGGCAAGCGGACCGCCTGCCTTAGCAATATGCGTCAGATCGGGGTCGCCCTCGTCATGTATGCCGACGACAACTCCGACGCCTTCCCCGAATCGACCCACTTTAGCGGTGGTCAGGACAACCGGAGCTGGATCTTCTCGTTAGCCCCCTACCTGAAGAACTGCGACGAAATCAGGATCTGCCCGGCCGACCCGAATGGGCGACAACGCCTGGAACAACGCGGCACGAGCTACATCCTCAACGAATGGGTGGTGGTCCCCGAGGTCGATGAGGATGGGATTCCGGTCAGCATTCCGACCTTTAGCGCCTTCCCTCTCCCGACCGAGACGATTTCGACCTTCATCATCGCCGACCCTCGGCCGGGCCAGAACAACTTCGGCTTTACCCAAGACCACACCCACAGCCGAAATTGGTTCAAGAGAGATGACGGCCGCGTCTGGAACCGGATCTTTGCCGATATCGCCGTAGATCGCCACGGAGGCTCGGGCGGTGGCGACCGGACCCAGGGTTCCAGCAACTACCTCTATCTCGATACCCACGCGAAGTCGATCCCCGCGCTCAAGATCTTTGGCTACGCGCGCTCGTTCTACGACTTTAGCAAGCCACCTCAGGAGTAAGCCCACCCTATGCGATCGCTCTTCCTTATCCTCTGCACGCTCTCTGCGGGTCTTTCCAGGGCCCAAGTCGTGGAGCTTTCCGTCGAGCACGTGGACCTCAACCTGTCTTATTCGGCGCCGTCCACTTTTGGCCTCAGCCTCAACGACGACGATAACGGATTCACCTATGGCCCTTCTGGGGCGGTCCTGACCGTGCTCCCCGATGCTCGCCGCACCTATACCGGGATGGAGACCGGGAGCTTTGCCTTTGTCGGGGTCCCAATTGGGGGAACCTATTGGCGACTGCCCCAAGGCCAAAATCCGAACCTGCTCTATCTGGGTATGGCCGCCTATGGGGTGACTCCCGCCTCGATCGATACCTTTGACCCATCGTCCGAATCGGCGGGACGGGCCACCGGCACCGGGGCCTGGGCGCGATTGCTGTTGCACCACGTGGCAACGGATGGATTCTTTAGCGCTTGGCAATCCACGACTTCCGGCCCCCGGGTGATGATCTCAACTTCCAACGGGATCACGGTAAACGATTCCCTCTGGCTACTGGCAGGAAGCCATCTCCACTTCAACTTCGGATTTACGACGACCGGAACCTACGATGTCCAGTTCAAGATCCAAGTGCGGCAACCGGATGGGAACAATGCCACCGCCGGGACCCCGATCCTGAGCCGAGCCTTTCCCGTCCACTTTGGCGTCGAGACCCGAGCCGCCCCGATCACCGGCCAAGCCACGCTTCAGGACTTCGGCGGAAATCTTGAGAGTCGAACAGTCGAAGTCGAAATCAGTCTGAACGGAGTCGTCTTTGACCGCAAAGTCCAGCCCCTGATGGATCCAAACCCCAACCAGGCCGCCAACATCGGAGAGTTTGCCGTGAGTACTGGTTTGCGAGGCGGTGACTACGACGTCGTCATCAAGCCGAGCCATTTTCTCAGTCGAAAGATCAGTAATGTCACCTTGACCAACGACGGTCTCTCGGGCCTGAACTTGACGTTCATCAATGGCGATGTGGACGGAGACGACAGCGTCACTATCTTCGACTACATCGACCTCTCGACCAGTTTTGATCTCAATAGCGGAGATTCTGGATTCAACCCAAATGCCGACCTCGATGGAGACGGCTCGGTGACCATCTTCGACTACATCATCCTCTCCAATAGTTTCGACCTTTCCGGAGAAGGAGCCTAGATCCCGATTTTTCACCACCACTTAAGGAGAGAACATTCACATGAATATCTGCAAAACACTTGCTATCGCCTTGGGGTTGACCTTTGTGGCCAGCTCGCAAGCTCTGACCGTCCTTTCGGAAGGTCACTACGACGTTGACGTGCACTTCCACGATGGCGAACTCGAGATGAGCGTCCACGACCACGAGAACGAGACCGAATTCGAGCCGGATGAAGTCCTGTTTTACGTCGGCGACTATGCGCGAACCAACCGCCCAGCCGGATCCCAGTTCGACTTTATCGGAGTCGCGAGCGGAGTGCAGTACTGGCAGACTCCCGAAGAAGAAACTCCGGGCAAGCTGCTGGTCGGGATCGGTGCCGAGGAAATCGACATCAACGATCCGCGCTGGTTGGCCTTCCCCGCCAACGACCCACGCCTTCCTTCGGGCCCGGCCAAGTGGTTCCGAGTCAGCCTGGAAGAAGCAACCGGCCCCGGCCAAGTTTCGATCTGGAACAACACCGACGACGGTCCTCTGGTTTGGGCCTCGACGTCCAACGGGCTCGACAGCAACGATCTCTTCTTCGGAGAAATCGGTAGCCACGTCGATGTGGGATGGGCCTTCACCTCGGCCGGACTCTACACCGTCAAGCTCAAGGCCTCGATCCTGGAAGACACCAACAACAACGGACTGCTGGACGAAGATGACCAGTTCCTCTTCAGCGAGAGCACCAGCTACCGGTTCGGCGTGGAAGCCGTCCCCGAGCCAGCCACCCTGCTCACGCTCGGCGGTCTGAGCGCGCTCATGATGCGCCGACGACGCAAGTAAATCGCCTTCACTTCTAATCCAAGCAAAAACACCTAACTAGTTCGAGCTCAACCCTTCGGGCAACCGAAGGGTTACTTTTTGCCCGAGTCAGCCAAAATAGAGCTTATCCCGTGCTGATTGATCAACTTCCCGGCTGGAGCAACAAGACCAATCCCTATAATGCGCTGCTGTGTGATGCCCTAGTGGCCACCGGCGCGAGCGTTCGGGACTATGCCATCAAGCAGCTCCTCTCGGGAGAGGCTCCCGAGATCGTCCACGTTCATTGGCCCGAATACGGCCTGAGCCGCAAGGAACCCTGGAAAGCCCGACTCACGCTCGAAAAGCTCTTCCTCGGGATGCGACTAGCGAAGCTGAAAGGGGCCCGGATCATCTGGACCGTGCACAATCTGCGACCGCACGAACGCCATCACCCCGCGCTCGAGTCCACCTTTTACCGACGCTGGCTGGCGACGATCGACGGGGCGGTCTTTCTCAGCCGAAGCAGCCTGGCGATGGCCCAAGAGCGCTATCCAGCCCTCAGAGATCTGCCCTGCGAGGTGATCCCGCACGGGGACTACCGTCCGCGGCTCTCTCGAAAGTGGACTCAATCGGAGGCCCGATCGGCTCTCGGACTGCCGCTGGAATCCAAGATCGTCGCCAGCATCGGAGCTGTTCGACGATACAAGGGCATTCCCGACCTGGTCACGAAGTTTCTGGAGATCGCGAAAGCCCACGAACTGCTCGTGATCGCCGGAAAATGCAACGAAGCCGACTTGGCCATGGAGATCCAAAGCGCGAGCAAGGGTGACCCGAGGATCAAAATCGACGATCGCTTTCTCAGTGATGACTTGATGGAGAGTTACACAGTTGCGAGCGACTTTACGATCTTCCCTTACACGGATATCCTTAACTCTGGATCCGCACTTTATGCCCTCTCCTGTTCGCGGCCGATCATGGCGCCGGCGATCGGGTCTCTACCCGAGCTTCAACAAGATGTAGGAGAGCGATGGGCCTGGCTTTATCAGGGTGACCTCGAGGGTCTCTTTCTTCGCGAAGCTTTGGATGTTCCCACCCGCGCCCAAGATGCCGATCCTCCCAACCTCACTCGGTATGAATGGGGCACCATCGGTGAACAAACAAAGGCTTTTTATGAGCAGGTGATTCATGGCAAAGCCTAAGTTGGCCCTCCTTGTCAATATCATCGCGCCGTACCGACTTCCGGTCTATGCTTCCATCGCCGAGAACGCTGACTTCAAGGTTTTCTACGGAGGAAGCGAATCGAACCGGAGCAGCTGGGATCACTCGCTGGAAGGAGCCGGATGGACAAGCAAGAAGAGCTGGGGCTTCATTCTCAAGATTCCCCGCAAAGTCAATGGTAAAGTTTTCGATTATCGCTATCTGCAAATCACTCCCGGTTTCCTGCTTGACTTGATCAACTATCGACCCAATGCAATCATCGCGAACGAGATGGGCTTTCGGTCGTTAGTCGCTCTTTTCTATGGGTTTGTGGTTCGCAAGCCCGTCTCCATTTGGTGGGGTGGAACTCTGCACACCGAACGAGGGGTCGGTGGATTCAAGCTAAAGCTTCGTAAGTTCTTCGTCCGGGTGGTCAAAAAGTGGATTAGCTATGGTCAAACTTCGACCGAGTACCTTTTGAGCCTAGGGGTCCCGCGAGAGCGCATTTTGCAGATTCAGAATTGCGTCGATGAATCTCGCTTTGGGCCCCACTTACCTGCGCTCTGGCCTGGGCTAGCTCCTCGCCCAGTGGTTCTCCATGTAGGCCAACTGATAAACCGTAAAGGCATCGATCAACTGTTGCGTGCGGCGGCTTTAGTTCAGAAAAGAGGGCGCGAGTTTACGATTCTCATCGTCGGGTCAGGTCCCGAAGAAGCCACTCTCAAGCACTTAGCGGAAGACCTTGAACTGGCGAACGTTCAATGGGAGCCGGCACGCAAACCAGCTGAGATGCCCGGCGTCTACCGCAGTGCGGACCTACTCGTCTTTCCTACTCTAGAAGATGTTTGGGGACTTGTTGCCAATGAGGCGATCCTGAGCGGAGTCCCGGTCCTCTGTTCCGACAAAGCAGGATGCGCTCCCGAAATTGCAGACCCTGAGATGATCTTTGATCCGGAAAACACGGAAGACTTTGCAAATCATCTGGAGGCTGTATTGCTGAAAGGTCTCCAACCAGCAGATCCATCCCGGCTCAAGACTTCGGTGGAAGTGGGCCAAATGATCTACCATTGGGCAATCCAGAAATGAAAGTCCTCCTAGCGCACACAACCTATCAACAAGCGGGCGGAGAAGACACCGTCTTCCGGAGTGAAGTCGAGCTCCTGCGTACCCATGGGGTGACGGTTGTCGAGTTCATCAAGAGCAATGACGCGCTGTCAGATATGTCGAGGAAGGAGTCGATTCAGACGACCCTCTGGAATGCATCTCTCAAGGAAGAGCTGAAGGCAGTCTTGCACGAAGAAAAGCCGGACGTGGCCCACTTTCACAACACTTTCCCCTTCATGTCTCCCGCTGCCTACGTTGCTTGCCAAGAGATGAAGGTTCCGGTTGTCAAGACCCTCCATAACTACCGTCTCCTCTGCCCCAACGCTCTCTTCTTTCGGGATGGTCATGCGTGTGAAGACTGTCTAACGAAATCCTTTAAGTGGCCCGCTATTGCCCATCGTTGTTATCGAGAAAGCCGCGCGGCCTCCGGAGTGGTAGCGCTTCTCCTAGCAACCAAGAAGGACGTCTACCACACGGCAATCAACCGCTTTATTTGCCTCACCGAGTTTGCCAAGCGGAAGCATATCGAAGGGGGCTATCCTGCGGAGAAGCTCGCCGTGAAGCAGAACTTCATGGTGACCGATCCAGGAGTTGGGAACGGTGGCGGAAACTATGCACTCTTCGTCGGGCGATTGACATCCGAAAAGGGTGCGGACACCCTGATTGATGCGTGGATCAAGGCCCAACCCGATCTTAAGCTGGTAGTGATCGGAGATGGTCCGATGTTGGACGATCTGAAGGCGCAGGCCGTTGGCCATAACATCGAGTTCTGGGGACGCAAGAGCCGGCAAGAGGTTCTTGAAGCTCTCCAACGAGCCGAGGTCGTCATCATTCCCTCCCGAGTGTACGAAGGTCTCCCGATGAGTTTGGTCGAAGGTTATGCCTGCGGAACACCCGTGATTGCCCCCGACCATGCGGCGCTTCCGGATCTCATTGAAGATGGAGGCTGGCTCTATCCACCGAACGATTCCCAGGCCCTCGCGAAGCTGATCGGTGAACTCTCGCTAGAGGATTATCGATCCAAAAGATCAAGGGCAAGGGCGATCTATGAGCAGTACTACACGCCCGAGGTCAACTTCAAGCTTCTTGAGCAGATCTATCAGGATGTGATTCGCTCAAATACTCGCTAAGGCCACTCTCAAGCGAGTACTTTGCTTCCCACTTCAATCGGGTGCGAGCCAGAGTCGGATCGCAGCAAGAATGGAGAATATCTCCGGCCCGCGCAGCGGCAAAGTCGATATCGACATCGTTCCCTGTTGCTGCAATGATCGCCCTGCCTAATGTGATCAGGTCGGTACGAACGCCGAGTCCGATATTCATCGCCAATCCGTCAGCACCAGGAGCCGTCATCGCCAAGAAGTTCGCGTCGACCACGTCATGAACGTGCACAAAGTCCCGAGTCTGCTCACCGGTACCAAAGATCGTCAGATTTTGGTGGTTCAGTGCCCGCTGGAAGAACTTGGGAATGACCGCAGCATAATCACTATTCGGATTCTGTCTCTTACCAAAGACATTGAAATAGCGAAGCGCAAAACCTTCAAGGTCATGCAGTCGGCAGTAGGATTGAAGGTAGTGCTCTCCGGCAAGCTTGTGGATCGCGTACGGGGTCAGAGGTCTCGGCTTCAGGTCCTCCGTCTTGACCGGTTCGGGTCCATCCCCATAGATCGCCGAGGAGCTCGAAAAGACGACCCGCGAGCGATTCTTGCGAGCTTGTTCCAGGACCAAAACCATGCCCGTCACATTCACATGGTGTGACTCGACCGGATGCTCGGTGCACTGAGGAACGCTTGCGATCGCGGCCAAATGAAAGACGGCTCCGGCCCCATCCATCGCCCGGCTCAGGAGGTCGGCATCCAGGATGCTCCCCGAGTGCAGCGTCAGTTTCGACTCCACCCGGCTGAGGTTCGATCGAAATCCAGAGGAGAAGTCGTCGATGACGTGAACATCCAAGCCCTCCGACACCAGTCGCTCGGCCAGATGCCCGCCGATAAACCCCGCTCCCCCAGTGATGACCGCTTTCATAGGTTTCCTCTTGTGATCTTCGGATGTTCCCGGTGTTGCCGCTAGTGTACCGGTGCGGCCTACCGGGCTCGGTTAACGATAGAATCATGAGGTGAGCGCGAATTCGGTGGTCATCATCGGGGCCGGAGCGGCCGGCATTGTGGCGGCCTGGAAGGCGGCGACGGACGGGGCCGAAGTCACGCTGCTAGAAAAGACAAACCGCATCGGGACCAAGATCCTGATCTCGGGGGGCGGAAAGTGCAACATCACCCACGACGGCCCTCTCGAAGAGGTGCTCAGGGCTTTTCGGCCCAACGAGGCACGCTTCATCCGTCCCGCCTGTTATCGTTTTCCACCGTCCGAAATCGTGCGGATGCTCACCGATCGCGGCTTGCGAGTCTATACCCGCCCCGATGGACGCATCTTTCCGGTGGACCAGACGGCAAAGGATGTGGTCGCGATCTTGGCCCAGATCTTGGGGGAAGTTGGCGTGCGGCCCCAGCTCCAACGTACCGTGATGGGGGTCCGGCGCGAGGGAGACCGGTTCCGAGTGATGACCGAATCGGGTGAGGTGGAAGGGCGATCGCTGGTGATCACGACCGGGGGGAGCAGCTATCCGAATAGCGGGACCACCGGCGACGGCTGGGCTTGGACCGATGCTCTGGGGCATTCTCGGGTCCCGATCCGGGCAGCGCTTGCCCCGCTCATCACCGATCCCGAGCCGGCTGAGGGGTTCCCAGGGGTGGCCCTGCGCGATGTCCTCCTAGTTGGATACGCCCAAAACAAGGAGGTCGCGCGATGGCGGGGCGACTTGCTGTTTACCCACCATGGACTCAGCGGCCCCACTACCCTAGGCATCACGAGGGTTCTGGCCGAACACATCGACGATGGGGAATGCCGCGTCGCCGTCGATGTCTGCCCCGATCGCCAATTCGAGGATTTGGGGGCCGATTTTCAGGCGTTCGTTCAGGAGCATCCGAAGAAGCAGGTCAGCACCTGGCTCGATGGTTTTCTCCCCGATCGCGCGCGAGCCGGGCTTGCCGCCGCCGCAAATGTGGACGCGACCATTCCGGTTGGGCAACTCCCCAAAAAGGACCGCAATCGGTTGATCGAGACGCTCAAGCGGTGGCCCTTGGGACGGGTCGCCGAGGTGGTCCTGCCCAAGGGCGAAGTGGTTGCCGGGGGGATTCCCTTGACGGAGGTCGATCCCCAAACGATGATGAGCCGGGTCTGCCCAGGGTTGTTTTTGGCCGGAGAGATCCTCGACGTCGCCGGCCCAGTCGGCGGATACAACCTCCAAGCGGCATGGGCGACGGGGTTCGTCGCCGGAGAATCTGCCGCCCGATGGGCGTCGGATTCCTAGAACCGGTCCGCCGACCCGAGATACGCCTCAGGTCGGCGGCTGGGACAGACCGAGTTAATAGTCCCCGTCGAGGCCGAAGTTGTTGGAGAGGATGATGTAGTCAAAGACCGTGATCGTTCCATCTTCATCCAAGTCGGCATTCTCCCGGAATCCAGCCTCGCCCCGAGAGGTATCGAATGCCTGGGAGAGCTCGATGTAGTCGAAGATGGTGATCGAATTGTCGCCATCCACGTCTCCATTGATCAGAGTCCAGGTTCCCGCGACCTGGAACGTGAGGTCCGAATTGATCTTGATATCCCGGAGTCGCCAAAGGTGCCTGTCGGTTCTCAGGATGATGCCCCGTTCGCCATAGTAAGTGGTTTCGAACGAGGTCCCACCGCCAGAATCGAGCAAGGCGGTTGCGTACTGAACGTAACCGCCAGTACCGACACCCGGATTCTTGACGTAGATCTCGACGAGCTTGGACCGCTCGCCCACATCCGGAAGCTGCACGTTGAAAGCGACGCGCACAGGCCGAGCCGTTCGGACACCGTCGCTGGTGCGGTACCCAAAGATCCCGTCCCGATTCATCGCCGCGACCTCGACGAAGTAGACCCGGTTGTTGACGAGGTTCAGACCGGTGGCGGTGAAGTTAAGGGTGCCTCCGGTGAGTTCCGTGTTGGTCCATCCACGAACCTCCGATCCGAACTGGTCGTAGATCCGGTACCACCACGCGTCGACCGATGTCTCGGGTTCCGAAGCAGTCGCCGTGATGGAGACCTGCGTCGTCGTGGCCGAGGTCACCCCATCGTCCAGCCAGGTGATCACCGGGGCAGTGGCATCCAGGATACGGATGCCATCCGTAGCGACGGGAGCGCTCAGGATCCCATCGGTGTTGCGCGAATAGACCGTCGCGACCAGGACGTCGTCCACGCCTTGGGGCGGGAAGGTCAACGCAATGTCGAAGCTCGTCTGGTTCAGCCGGGGGAAGAATTCCCAGCCCCGAATGCTCGTATCGCCGCTAAACGATCCGATCGCAACCCAGTACCCCTCAATCCCGCCGTTGAAGTCATCGGACTGAGCCGTGATCCGCATCCAGTTGTTGGAGTACGTCGCGTTCCCCTCGTCCTGAACGTTCAAGAAGTTCGGCCCGGTCGTATCGGCGACCACGCTCGGGTAGTACTCCCAAGCGACCCCAGGATTCGCTTCCCACATTGCGCGGAATTGATTTCCGGGCGAGGTCTGGGCAAAGAGAACTCGGTGCGTGCCCGTCACGCGGTGCTCGGGCAATATGTGGCGAACCGAAGGATTGAAGAAGTAACCCGCCCCCGGCGCGAGGGTCACCGGACCCGTCACCCCAAGCTGGGTCGGGTTCGACTGCTGACCCGCAGGCCCCGTCAACAACGCCCAGAACGCAGGGATCGTGATGGATTGGGAGCCGAAGTTGCGAACCTCCATGGCGGCAGCGGCCCCGCCGTTGCGGGTCCAGTTCGAGCTGATGCTGCTACTGATCAAGCCTACCGGAGAGAAGTCGTCGCGACTCTGCGTCATCCCGTGCGTCATCATCAGGCCGCTGATCCGCGGTCGGTGCGGCCGGTTTTGAAGCGTGAAACCATCGAAGAACTGTTGCGCCGTGGCGGTGTAAAGGCCGCCCGGGCGATAGGTGCTCATCACTCCATGAACCTGGCTGGGGGAAAGGTTCATGTAGTCATGCGCGTCCTGCCGGCTATCCATCAGGTCGAGGAAGAAGCCGGCAATCGCGGCCAGTTGGGTATGCCCACTGGTGCGACCACTGGTCCCGCTGAAGTCATCCGTATTGCCATTGGCCGAACTGAAGCCGTCATGATTCTCCTCGATGTTGATCGTCTCCAGACCGCGTCCGGGCTTGAACAGCTTCAGAGTATCCGGATACCCAAATGTCCCTGCCCCGATTGCCGCACTGAGCCCCATCCCAAAAGCCTGCTGGGCCGAGACATGGGCCGTAGCTTCGGGCAGGTTCATCATGTCGAACTGGATCGCCGAGCCCGTTACCGCGAATTGGTAGAGCGCTCCATAGAACGTGGCGACGGTGTCGCGATAAGCGCCGAACCCCGACCATCCGGCGTACACAAACGACTGGCCACCCGAAAACAACGCCCCGAACCAATCCCAACCGGGTTCACCTACGAGAAGGAAGTCATTGCGGAACGGTATCCAGGGCATTCCGCTGTAGCCGTAATCATAAGTGACATGGGCCCAGGCCCTGGTCATGGCGTCTAGGGCAATAAACCGAAAGATGGATCCGGACCAAACCCGGAGGCCGAAAGAATGCGTTCCGTCGGGGATATCGCTGAAATTCGTCGCGCCGCGATCACTAAGTGCTGAGTCCGTCGTCCATATTCCGAAGGGTCGTACCTGAACCTCGGTAACCGAATTGGCTGGTCGATACCGGACGAAAAAGTCGGCCGTGCCGGACTGTCCAATCTCGAAGTCGGTGTCGTTATCGAAGCTGAAGGTCCAGTTCCCGTTGAAATCCGTGATCGTGGTGCCTAGGTATTGATCCCCTAGGAAGCCGTCGTCATCGTAGGCATCCACTGCACATCCGGCGACGGAGAAGTCCTGGTTTTCAGAATTCCGAACCCAGAAAGTCCCGGATACGGTGCAGTCGATTCCGGCCGTGTTCAGCCCTCCACCCCCGGTCGGTTCCTGATCGAGGGGAGCGGGAAGCGGTGGTTTCCAGTTTTTGCCGAAAAAGTTGGGGGCAGGTTGGCCCTCACCGGCCGGAACTACCCAAAGATCGTCCTTATTCAGGAACCGCGCGGAAATCTGGCCACCCCTCGCCTCCAAGAGGATTTCGCGGTGGATCGAGACCTGAGTGCCGTTGCGGACTCCCTCCCACGTGACGGCCAGAACATCCTTCCCGAGCTGCTGCGGGGTGACCTTGGCATAGGCCGAGTACTTTTGTCCCGCCAGCATCGACTTGGGTCGGCTCCAGCCCGCCCCCGGCGTCACAAGAAATCCCTTGGGCGATGAAAACCTCACCGTCGCCCGTTCAATGGGCTCCGGGCTTTGAACTTCAAGTTGCAGGCGAATCGCATCGGCCGCAGTCGCCGGTCCGACAACCTTGAGATCGGCTCTCAGGCCAGAATTCGCCGAACTCAGGGCCGGCAATCCCAGGAGTCCTAAGGCAAAAAGTGTGGGAAGACAGAGTCCACGGAGCATTGCAAATACCTGTCAACAGTGTAGACGCCTTGGTCCCTAAATGCCAAGACCTTAATCAGAACTAGGCGAAAACCTGACAATTATCGCGACGTGCCCCCCGACTCCGGATGGAGCCGAGGGGCACGTCTTGCTTCATGATCCCAGAAGGATCATTGGCTTATCGATCCCGACTAGCCACTATCGCCATCGATGCCGAAGTTGTTCGACAAGATGATGTAGTCAAAGACCGTGATCGCGTTGTCTTCGTCGAGGTCGCACTGTGCATCCCAGCGAGCATCGCCAGGCACCGTGTCGAAGGCGAAGGACAGGTCGATGTAGTCAAAGATAGTGATCGAATTGTCTCTATCAATGTCTCCATTCACCAGCGTCCAGGAACCACTAGAGGTGCTGCCCGTGCCGCTGATATTGACCAGCTTGCTTCGCCAGAGGTGCTTGTTGGTCCTGATGTAAACGTACTTCGGACCGAAGTAGCTCACGTCGACCGCAAAGTCGCCCGCCGCATTGATCGTGGGAGTCAGGTACTGCTCCCAGTTCAACGAGTTGCTATCTTGGAGCCAGATCTCAATGGTCTTGCCATTTTCGAGGGTATCCGGCAGGATAACCTTGCCCTTGAGCGGTTGCGGCACAAGAGCTCGGATTCCGTTGGAGAGTCGGTACGAGTAGAAGCCCGCATTGTTTTCCAACGAAACTTCGACGAAGTAGGTGTTCCCGTTCACCAGGGTAAGCCCGGTTGCGGTGAAGTCCCACGTCGTGGCCGAAGAGACCACTCGAGTCCAGGCTCGAACAACGTTGTTGCTCTGATCATAGATTCGGTACCACCAAGCGGCGATTCCCGATTCGGGGTCGCTACCCGTGGCAACGAAGTGCAGGGAGTTCAGGCTCGACTGAGTCGTGCCGTCGTCCACTACGCTATTGATCACACCCGCTGTGGCATCACCGAGGAAGATTCCGTCGGTATCGGCGAACGTGTCGAAGCCATCCGTGTTTCGAGCGGCGACTTGGGCGAAGACTCGCGTGCCGGCCGCTTGGAGCGGAATGTCGAAGGTCTTGTCGAAGCTCGTTTGGTTCAGAGCTTCGGTGTACGTCCAATCCAGGATGTTGCCGCTACCGGCCGAGGTTCCGATGCGGACCCAGTAACCTAGGATGCCACCATCGTAGTCGTCAGCTTGAGCAAACACTCGGAGCTTGTTGCGCGTCGGGCTGAAGTTGCCTTCATCCTGAGCATTGCAGAAGTCAGGGGCATCGGGGTCTGCGACGACGTTCTTGAAGATCGCCTCGCTCGTTCCCGATTCGCCGGGGAGCAATCCATAGAACCCGCCATCAGGGGCGTACCAGCCGTAGAAAATGCGGTGGTTGCCCAAGACTCGGTGGGTCGGCAGGATGTGGCCCTGACTCTTGAACATGTAGTGAGTCGCTTCGGCGGCAACGTTGATGTTCGTATCCAAACCAAGGTGGCTGACGACCGGGTTGTCCTCACCAGCAGGGCCTGTCAACCAGGTCCAGAGCTGCGGGATGTTCTGGGTCTGCGAACCGTAGTTCTTGACCGTCACGTTTGCACTGCCATAGCCGTTGCGATACCAGGTACCGCTCCATGCGCCTTGGCTGAAGATGCCGATCACCGGTCGGGTGCTGCGGTTCTGGGTCATCCCGTGAACCATCATCTGACCATTGACCTTGGCGCGGAACGGTTGGTTGCGCGAATACCAGCCATCGTAGAACTCACGAATCGAGTAGATGTTGTGTCCACTCGGCTTGTAGTTCTGCATGACGTCGTAGATCTCGTTGCCGCCCAGCGACATGTGGTCGTAGAGGTCGGTCGGCGAGTTGCGGCTATCGGCGATGTCGAGCAGGAAGGCTTGGACGACAGACTCGGTGGTGTAACCAGCTGTTCGGCCTCCAGTTCCGCTTCGGTCATCGCTGTTTCCGTTCGCGCTGCCTTCACCGTCCCAGTTCGCATCGCTGTCAAAGTCGTAGCCAGCGGTCGGGTGCTCGTAGGTGAACATCCGGTCGTAGTTTTCGACTCCGTGGGAGTAATAAGTGGCGTAGCCTTCGCTCATCGCCAGCCCTTCGGTGTAGTGACCAGTGATGCTGTGGGCGCCACCGGCTCCCGGGGGCCAATCGCTGTTGTCGTACAACCAGTCCATGTGGCCATGGCCGTACTCGTGGTAGATCACGTCTTCGCTATCGAAGTCGAGGTCGCCGATGTACTGAGTATTGTTGGCTCGGCTGTAGTTTGGCCAGACGTCGTTCTTGCCGAGTCGCCATTCCAGCCACTGCTTTTGGCAGTCGGCGCCAAGGTCGAAGTTGGTGTAGGCCCAAGCTCGCGACATGTAGTCGGTGACCTGGAAGGCACGCTCCGTGTTATCCGAAGTTCCGATGGTGCCCCAGTCGGCATACCAACCCGGAGCCGTCTTGGTGCCGTCGGTGATGTCGGGCCACTCGATGCCGGTCGTCGAGGTGTAGGCTCCTCCGCCGTAGTCCCGAACGCCAACCGCTCCGTTCTCGGTGCGGAACACGATGTACACGTCAGCTCGTCCGGATTCGGGGAAGCCTTCCACGTCGTTATCAAACGACAGGGTCCAGTTCCCGCTCACATCGACGACCGCTTCGGCGAGAAGGGTATCTCCGAAGATGTCATCATCCCATGCTTGAACCAGGGTGCCATAGGCCGCTGTGGTGCCGCCGTTTTCGTTGCGATAGCGGAACGTTCCATTGATCGTCGTGTCCACCGCTTGGGTGTTCACGCCACCGGTGTTCTCGATCTCGCTCAGAAGGTGCGGGGTGCCCCAGTGCTTGGGAAGAAAACTGGGTTCGAATCGAGCATCGTCGGCCGGAGTTGCGATGGCCGGAGCGGGCATTTCTTCCACTCCAGCTTCGGCCGGAACCGGGAGCTCGCTCTCGATGCGGATACCATTGGCATCGGCGTAAATGTAGAAGTCGCGCTTGCTCCAGTATCGAAATTCCGGTTGACCGGACTCGACTCGAGCCGAAAGCTTGTAGGTTCCAGGACGATCGATCACCAGTTGCGTGGTGAAGCTGTAAGGTTGATCCTTGACGAACTCGCCGTTATTGAGCGAGACCGGATTTCGAACGATCCGGACGCCTTCTGGCATCGTCCATTCGAGCTTCGCATTGGGCGAATCTTCGAACGTGATCAGGTTATAGCTGAACGTGATCGGCGAACCGTAGGCAACATTGCCGGAGTAGACGAACTCCGTTTGCATTGGCGCCATCGGGATACAGGTCTTGGAGCCCCGTTCGTTGAATTGGTCAACAAGTCGCTGAGCAATCTTGTTTTTGGTGTTGATCTTGACGGCGGGCCTTGCCCCGGCGGTGCTGTGATCGTGGCCGCAACTTTGCGAATATCCCACGCTAGCAATGCCGAAAGCCAAGACTGCCAGAGTTCCCTTCAGCAGTGTGCTGAAAGTTGGTTTCTTGCCTAGCATATTTTCCTCCAGTGCACGAACGTTGCTCCGCAATCGTCTCTGATTCCCCCTGGGAACTAGTTCGTGGTCGTTTTGCGCAAAATTTAGATCTTGTGCGCAGTCGATACAATGTCATCATAGCAGAAACCCCGCCAGACTCCAAGTCGAAACCTCTACATTGGGACTCTGGACCTATCTGTATTCCTACTTGATTTCTGGCTTCTTGCCTAAAAAGAGGCAACTAATCGACCAACTATTGGGAACTTCTTGCAATAGCAAAAGCCCCGGCTCCATCGGAGGCCGGGGCTCTCGAGTTCAACGAGTGCCGCTGGTTTAGCGACGAGGTCGGAACCGGGTATTCACGTCGTCGGCTGCCTTCGACTTCTTGGGGAAGTCATCCGGAATCTCGACCGAACCGGATTCGGGCTCAGTCTGGCTCACGACGGCTTTCTCGGGTCGATCATTGCGATCTCGGTCGCCGCGGTCGCTCCGGTCACTTCGCTCGCCTCGATCGTTTCGGTCTCCGCGATCATTGCGATCGCCTCGGTCGCGGTCAAATCCGCCGCGTCCGCCTCGATCACGGTCTCGACCACCCCGGTCACGGCCGCCATCGCGTCCGCCCCGGTCTCGGCCTCCACCTTGCTCAAGCGGTGGGGGAGTTGCACCCTCGTTGTCCTTGAGCATCGGCAGATCTTGCGGAAGACCAATCGCGGTGAAGTCCACTCGGCCTTGAGCGTCGACCTGGATGACCTTGACGTTGACCTCATCGCCGACGTTCAGAGCATCATCCGGGCGGCGAATCTCCTTGGTGGTGATCTGATTGGTCGGGATCATTCCGTCCTTGCCCGGCATGTATTCCACCAGGGCTCCGCGTCCGATGAGTCGACTGACCTTGGCCTTGAACTCGGCCCCCACTTCGGCGGTCGCAGTGACGGCCTTAACGGCTTCGATCGCGGCCTTAGCCTTGGCTCCGTCGGTCGCTCCGATCAAGACGCGGCCATCTTGTTGGACATCGATGGTGGCTCCGGTCTCGCTCGTGATGCGGCGAATGGTGGCCCCACCCGGTCCGATCAGCGCGCCGATCTTCTCGGGGTTGATCTGAACAGTGGTGACCTGAGGAGCGTTGAGGTTGATCTCGCCTCGAGGTTCCGAAATCTCGGCCTCGATGACATCCAAGATCTGGAATCGTGCTTCCTTCGCCTGAGCCAGAGCATCGGCCAGAACCTTTTCGGGGATTCCGTCGAGCTTGGTGTCGAGCTGCAGGGCGGTGATACCCTCACGAGTCCCGGCAACCTTGAAGTCCATGTCGCCGCAGAAGTCTTCCATTCCCTGGATATCCGTGAGAACCGAGAACTTCTTGCCATCGGACATCAAGCCCATGGCGATTCCGGCGACGGGAGCCTTGATCGGCACACCGGCATCCATCAATGCGAGGGTCGAACCGCAGACGCTGGCCATGGAAGTGGAGCCGTTGGACTCCAAGACTTCGCTGATCAGCAAGCAGGTGTAGGGGAAATTTGGGTCTTCGATCGGCACCACCGGGCGAAGAGCTCGCTCGGCCAGAGCGCCGTGGCCGATTTCTCGGCGGCCCGCTCCGCGCAGGGGTCGCACTTCGCCCACCGAATAGGGTGGGAAGTTATAGAAGTGCATGTAGCGGTTGTCGGGGACCTCTTCAATTCCGTCCAGAGTTTGGGCATCACCCGGCAGACCGAGCGTCAGGACCGTCATGACCTGGGTCTGACCCCGGGTAAAGAGTCCGCTACCGTGGACCTTGGGCAGGAGTCCAGCAATCGCTTCCAGATTGCGGATATCCCGGAGTCCGCGACCGTCGGGTCGCTTGCCATCGTTGATGATCAGTTTGCGGACGGTGTCCTTGATGACCTTGTCGACGGCTTCGGGAAGTTGCTTGATCTTGTCCGCGTCACCCTCGTACTTTTCGGTGTACTTGGCGACGAGTTCCTTGGTGAGATCACCCAGGGCAGATTCGCGCGAGGCCTTGTCGGGGTTGACGATGGCAGCGGCGATTTCCTTGCCCGAGCCCTTTTCGATCTCGGCGATCAGCTTCTTGTCGACCTCTTGCAGCTCGACTTGGCGCTTGGGCTTGGCGACCTTGGCGGAGAACTTTTCGATCTCTTCGCAGATCTGGCGGATGGCATCGTGGGCCAGCTTGAGAGCCTTGACCATGACCTCTTCCGAGACCTCAGTTGCTCCGGCTTCGACCATGCTGATGGCACCCTTATGGCCGGCGACGACAAGATCGAGCTTGGAAGTTTGAATCTGATCGTTGCTGGGGAAGAGGACGAACTCATCGTCGACCATTCCGACCCGAACGCCGGCGATAGGGCCCGCAAATGGGACGTCGCTGACGGCGAGGGCGGCACCGGCCGCGGTGATGGCCAAGACGTCGGGTGGATTGTCCTGCTCGACGGCAAAGGTCATGGCGATGACTTGGACGTCATTGCGCAGACCCTTAGGAAAGAGTGGGCGGATCGGGCGGTCGATCAGTCGGCTGACGAGCACGGCTTTGTCGCTCGGTCGTCCACCTCGCTTGATGAACCCGCCAGGGATTTTTCCGACGGCGTACTTGCGCTCTTCATAGTCGCAAACCAGAGGAAGGAAGTCGATTCCTTCTCGCTTGTTCTGCGACATGGTCGCGGTGGATAAGATGACGGTTTCGCCTAAACCAAGAAGGACGGCGCCGCCAGCTTGATTGGCAACCCGTCCGGTCTCGAGGCTGAAGGTTTTGCCTCCAACCTCAAATTCGTGTGAATGGATCATTGGGCCTTCGTATTAACGAGGCTTGACTTCGCGGATTCCGAGACTCTTGATGAGTTCGCGGTACTTGGTGATGTCCTTGGCACGCAGATAGCCTTCCAACCGCCGCCGCTTACCGACCAGGAGCATCAGGCCTCGTCGGCTGTGAAAGTCCTTGCGGTGAGTTCGAAGGTGGTCGGTGATCTGGAGAATGCGTTGCTGCAGAATGGCGATTTGGACCTCGGTACTCCCGGTGTCCCCATCCTTGAGCCCGTATTCCGAGATCATCTTTTGCTTTACTTGCTTGTCGAGTGGCATCGTGTGTTGTTCGCTTGCGTCAAACCCAGTGTTCTGCGTTGTGTATTTCTCTCGAGGCAGACTGTTTGCCGCTCTACACAGCCGACCGTAGCGGGCTGAATACAACGGCAGACCTTGCCTGCAGAGAATCGGAAAGATACCTTTCCCGATGCGAGTCTGTCAAGGGACCGCAAACCCTAGGCCGCTTCTTCGAACCCAGCCGCAAGATCCACAATGTGCGGATCGTAGCGCCCGAGATCGTGAACCAGGTCCGCACCGTTATTCAAGATGATGTCCTGAACCACGTCGTAAACACGGGCCAGCAGGGGAATCTTGTTGGCCGACAGACCCTTGGGGCCGGTGCCGTCAAACCGCTCATCCAAAGCGTGCAGGGCCGGCAGAAGTACCCGAAGCTCTGAGGCCTTTTCGATTCTCTGGAAGGGTTCTCCACCCTCGTCTCGGACTCGCCGATACTTCGGCGCGACCTTCAGCAATCCAAGAACCATCAGCTCCTGATTCTTGCTCAGACAGAGTTGCTCGGCCAGTTGGCGCATCAGCGGCTCGGCAAGTTGGCGGACCCGATATCCCTCTTGCTTTTCCTCCTCGGTTAAGAGGGCATCCAGCGTGGAGAGGTCATAGGTGACCGGGACGTGCTCAAGCTGGAACTCACCGTGGAAGACCGCAACCCGGTTCCGGCCCCCTTTCTTGGCCTCATAAAGCGCTTTGTCGGCAGCCTTGAGCAGCCCATGCGGGTCCCGGCTGGTGTTCGGAAAGAAGGCGCAACCAATACTGGCCGTGACTTGTCGCAAATTGCCCGTTGAGCCCACGATGCTGATCTGCTCGATCTTCTCGCGAATTCGTTCGGCGACGTGCTCGCAAGCGGCCGGATTGGTCCCGGGCAAGATGACCGTGAACTCTTCCCCTCCATACCGAGCGGCCAAGTCATAGGGCCGAATGCAGGCCTGGATCGCCTCCACGACTTTTTTGAGGCACTGGTCACCGACGTCGTGGCCTTCTTCTTCGTTAAAGCTGCGGAAGTGGTCGATGTCGACCATCATCACCCCCATCGTCGTGTTGTTGCGGAGACTCTCAAAGACTCGGCGCTGAAGAAACTCTTGCATCGCCCGGTGATTGGCAATGCCGGTCAGGGGGTCATTGGTCGCCAACCGCTCAAAGTTCTCGAAGAGCATCGAGCTGTTGACAGCCAGGGCCAAATGCTCGCTCGCCGTCCTGAACAACTCGAGTTGCTCGATAAACGTGGGGTCGCCTTCTCGGGCAATCACTTCCAAGACTCCGACCACCTTCTCCCCGACGATCATGGGAAAGACGCCGATCGCTCCGGGCGTAAGGTAGCAGAACCTCGCTTCGAGTTGGCTGGTCATCACATTTTCGTGAAGACTCTTGGCAACGTACTCGCGACGGCTCATGGCCACGAGTTCGGCCATGCAGGTGATCTCGCTCTCGGGATCCAATTGGGTAACGGCCGAGGTTCCCTGTCGGCTCGCGCCGACGCTGCCTACCAAAGACATCCGGTTCGAACCTGGCTCCGTAACCCAAAGCAAGCAGGCTGCGAGTTCGCAAACGCTTGAGATCTCGTGAACTGCAGCCAGGGCGAGCGGATGGAGATTTTGGTGCATGGTGAGCGCCGCCCCTAGCTTCCGCATCAGCTCCGCACTCCGGCCAACTTTTTCGGCTTCGGCGAGAGCCCGCGACTCGTTCTCGCCATCCACGATTAAGATTGCGAGAGTTTGGGTTTCCTCGCAGAAGTCCCCGATGTAGAAGCGGATCCGATCATAGAGGACTGAACCTGAGTTGCCCCGGAATCCAGACTCGACGAGCAAAGCCAACTCCGTATCCAGCAGATTTTCGCCGACCAGCAAGTAATTCCGGAATCGTGCGATCCCCCAGCAGACTCGGATAAACCCACTGGCATCCGCCACGACCAGACCGACGCGGTCGGTAGCGAGGACGGGAGCGAGCGCGGGTTCGGGCAGGACCATAGACAGCGTTTTGCCCTGGGAATCCCGGACAACGACGGGAAATCCAAGGCCGTGACTCTGGCTTGGATCATCACCCAGATGCACCCCGTAGACCGAAAGCAATTCGGCCAATTCTTGAATCGATCCTTGATCGCGCACGCTATCTATCATCTTTGGATGATCAAGGTCTTATCTCCATGGCAAAATGGCAAAACGCATGGGTAGTGATTCGCGTCTTTCGCCTAGGATGTTTCGATCTTGGCAGTTTCCATTGGCCGCAGTTGCGGCTCTCCTTGTTGCCGGATGTGGCGGGGGAGGCGGGTCCACCGGTGGCGGGTCCGTTCTTGCCCCCGGGAGCGTGAGCTACCTCACCGAGTGGTCGGGCCGAGCCGACCCGATCGGCGGCTCGGGACAATCTCAAGTGATTACAATCCAAGAGCCAGATGGCGACAATGTCTCTAGCCTCCTTCTCAACCGCTCTTCGGGAGATGCACTGGTCTTGCCCGACATCCCAGGCGGCGAGTATCTGCTGGTTGCTAATCTCTTTTCCGGAACCGACGCCAATGGGACGCGACTTGGCGAGATCCGAATGCCGGTGACGGTCAACGGGCCCATTAACGTCCAAACCGCGGTTGGATCTTCCCTGACCCGAATCCGGGTGAACCCAAGCGATAGTTTGCTGGAGAACGGAGCCAGCCGGTCCTTCTTCGCCACCGCTTTCGACGCCTCGAACCGAGCCGTGTTCACGGAGTCGAGTGCATTCACTTGGACCGTCCTCGGTGGGATCGGAAGCGTCACGTCGGGGGGAGTCTTTACTGCCAGCAATCTCGGGGAAGGCCAGGTCCGGGCCGCCCACACTGCAACCGGCTTGACCGGATCTGCCCGGGTTTCGGTCGCCGAACCGAACGCGACGCGTTCGGAATGGACCGTTCTGGTCTACATCAACGCCGCCAACGACCTCTATCTCTACAGCGACTTGAACGTGGACCAGATGGAACGGGTTGCCAACAATCCGGACCTCCGGTTTGTCGTCCAATGGAAGCAATCGCGAGAGATCTTTGCCAGCTCCAGTTTTGACGGAACCCGGCGACTCCTCGTCCAAGCAAACAATCAGGAAGGGGTCCAAAGCCCTGTCGTTCAACAGTTGGCAGCGGATACGGACATGGGTCTGCCAGAAACGCTAAACGACTTTATTCAATGGGGCAAGGCGAGATATCCGGCGAACCGATATGCGCTGATCGTTTGGAATCACGGCTCGGGCTGGAACCGGAGCGCCCGCTCCACCCGGGCCGTCAGCTTTGACGACCAGACCGGAAACGCCATTCAGACCTGGGAGATTGGCCAAGCGCTGGATGGACACACCTTCGACATCTTGGCCTGGGACGCAAGTCTGATGCAGATGTTGGAAGTGGCCTACGAAGCCCGCCCCTTCGCCGACTTTGTCATCGGCAGTGAAGAGAGCCCCCCCGGCGAGGGATATCCCTACGACACCGTCTTTACCGGATTCCGTGACAATCCGAAGGGGCTCACGCGCACGCTGAGCAAGGGGTTTGTGGACGGAATGCTGAACAATCCGCCCTACGCCAGCCGAAAGATCACCCAAAGCGTTCTGGACACTTCGAAGTTGGACGAACTGGCCCTTGCGATGGACAATGCGGCGGGTGTCTTCCTCGCCAACGAAGCAGAAGTCTTGCCCATCTTCAAGGCGGCCAGAACAGCCGCCCAGAGCTACAGCCCGACGATCTTCCGCTACTACCGCGACTTGAAGGACCTCTTTAGCCGGATCCGCAACTCGGCCAGCTCGAACGCGGTCCGAACCGCGTGTGACCAAGTCATCGCTGCCGCCGACGCGGCCATCGTTTGGGAAGGTCACAATGCGAACTCGGCCGGTAGCACGGGGATCTCGATCGAGGCCAGCCCCCGCCAACGATTCGGACTCTATGCCGCCGATTACCGCTTGACCCAGTTCGGCAAAGACACTCGCTGGGACGAGTGGCTCCTGAAAGCCGACTAGAGAGATGGTTCCGATAGGTCTTATAGGTCCTTACTGACCTATAAGACCATAAAGAATCCTGTAATCTATGGGGAGCAATGTGGGCCCTCGCCATTCTCAGCCACATGTTGGCCGCTGACGCCGCTCCGATCCTAATTGAGTCCAGCAAGGACCTCCCCCGGTCCGAAAAAATCCTCATGAGTCCAAGCCTGGACGAACCAGCCTTGGTGATCCGAGGCAAGGATCTGGTCTTGGACTTCAAGGGATTCACACTGCGCGGCAGCCCCGCGACGGCCGAGCCCGACCAACGAAACGGACTCGGCGTCCGCGTTGAGGGCGAAAACATCACCATCAAGAATCTCCGGGTCCATGGATTCAAGGTTGGCCTGAGGGCCGAGAACGTGCCCGGCCTGCGAATCCTCGATTCAGACTTTAGCTACAACTGGAAGCAGCGGCTCAAGAGCGACCTCGAACGAGAGGACCTCAGCGATTGGATGAGCTTCCACCAGAACGAAAAGGACGAGTGGCTCCGCTTCGGCGCGGGGATCTACCTGCGAGGATGCGACCGCTTCGAAGTCAAGGGCACACGAATCACCGGCGGACAGTGTGGGCTGATGCTGACTCGCTGCGACAACGGCCTCGTCTGGAACAACAACTTCTCCTTTTTGAGCGCGGTCGGACTTGGACTCTACCGCAGCCGCGAAAACCAAGTCCTACACAACCGGATCGACTGGTGTGTCCGGGGCTATTCGCACGGCGTCTACAACCGCGGCCAAGACTCCACCGGCATCTTGATCTATGAGCAGTCCCACCGGAATGTATTTGCATTCAACTCGGTGACCCATGGCGGGGACGGCTTCTTTCTTTGGGCCGGACAGAGCACCATGGACAGCGGCAAGGGCGGATGCAACGACAATCTGCTCTACATGAACGACTGGTCCCACGCCCCGACCAACGGAATCGAGGCGACCTTTAGTCGGAATTCGTTCGTGCGCAACCTCGTGATGGAGTGCTGGCACGGGATCTGGGGCGGATTCAGCTACGATAGTCTGGTCAAGGGCAACCTCTTCGCATGGAATGGTCAGGCGATCGCCTGGGAACATGGTCAGAACAACCAGATCGTCGGGAATCACTTCATCGGTGACCACGAGGGGGTAGTCCTCTGGCAGAACGACCGGGTCGATCCTAACTGGGGATATGGTCGCTTCCGCGATACCCGGAGCCGAGACAACTCCATCACCGACAACCTGTTTCGTGGGACTGCAACTCAGGCCCTCTCGGTGAAGAAATCTGAGAACACGATCGTTCGCGGCAACACCTTCGACCGCGTCAAGAGCCTCGGCGAGCCGGCCGACGGCGCGGGCACGAAGATCGAGGGGAATCTCCCAGCAAGGGTCGACAAAAACGGGGTGGAAATCGGTGGGCTCTCTCGGGCCGATTATCTCCGCGCCTTCGAGGATCTCACCCGGGAGTTCTTGAAGATTGAGCCCTCCCCCGAAGTCCGCAAGCTGGCTCCGGCCCGAACGAGAGGCGGACAAAACGCCTTCCTCCCGGCTGGGACCCTCCGCGGCCGTCGCTACATCTTGGTAGACGAGTGGGGCCCGTATGACTTCCGATCCCCCCGAGCATGGCCTAGGGCGCTTGAGGCCGAACCCGATGGTTCGCTCCGAGTACGGCTGGAGACCTTGGGACCCAAGGGGCGGTGGAAGGTGGTCTCTGGGACCGAGGGGGTTGAACCTTCGGCTCGGACCGGGGTGATTGGGGATGAAATCGAGGTCTCCGTCCCTAGGGGCAAGGCGAACGACTTTTGGATCGAACTGGAATATGTCGGTGCAGAAACCACCGACTATCGAGGCGTGATGACTCCCGCTGGTCAACCGGTTCGATTCCGATTTGCCCGCGAGCGATTTCCGGTCGATTGGGAAGTGCGCTACTACTCCTGGACGGAGGCCACTGATCCTCGGCAGATCGGCGAAAAAATCTTCGACCAAGAGCCAATCTTCACTGAAAAACTCACCGACCTCAACAAGAACTGGTGGGGCGCGGCCTTTGCCGGCGGACCCAGCGAGCGATTCGCCACCCTCTCGATCGGACGCCTCAACTTCCCGGCCGGAAGATATCGCCTGGAAGTCACCACCGACGACGGAGTCCGAGTCCGGGTCGGAGATCAAGTCGTGATCGACGAGTGGAAGTACCAAGGCCCAACGACCTACAGCGCCGAACTCGAACTCGAAGGAGGCGAACCCATCAGGGTCGAGCACTTCGAGATCGACGGGTTCGCGTGTCTCAAGGTGAACCTGCGCCCGCTGCGATGATGCCGCCAGGGCCCGAGCGGTTAAGAAGGACTCCAGAATTGTCGAGGCCGAAACAACCATTCGCCAAAGACACCGCAGATCATCCTTTGTGACAAGTTTTTTTACTGGCTTTATGGGCAAACGGCCTAGTAGACGCAAATTGTTGTCTTGTACTTCTGGCCATGCAATCAAAATTGGTTGGATTGACTTTTGCGGCTCTTCTCGCGGGCAACGCTTCGGCGTGGATCGTGAACGGCAACTTTGAGACTCCCGCATATGGCAATGGTGGGTTCACCGATGGACTCCCAGGATGGACCAAAGCTGGAGAGGCCGGCCACTGGAACATCTTCCCGGGATATGGCTTCTTCAACTCCGAGGCTCCCGCAGGAACGCAGATTTTCTACGGCAATGGCACCTCGATCGCCCAACAGACTGCGGCCGAACTTCTAGTCGGAACTTCGACACTTTCGGTGATGGCGGGGCGTCGGGCCGACACCTTTGCTGCAAGCTTCCGGATGGAGTTGTACGCCGGAGGGACCGTGGATTCGGGCAACGTGACCGGGGGCGTGCTCCTCAAGGCCGTCAACTTTGACCACACTTCGATCGCCCCGAGTAGCTTTGTTCCGCTCACGCTGGAATACACCGCAGATGCGACGGATGCCAATCTGGGCAAGTTGCTCAGTGTCCGATTCTTCAAGACCACTGGAGTGCAGATGAACTTTGACCAGGTCCAGCTGAATCCGGTGCCCGAGCCCGGGACGATGATCGCTCTCGCGGCTGGATTGGGCCTGCTCGCACGCCGCCGACGAGCCGCGCAATCGTAAAGCCCTGCGGCTGGGATCCAAAAAAAAAGAGTCCCGCTCAATCTTGAGCGGGACTCCGTGCGTTGACACCTCGGGTCAGTCGCCGCTCTTGTCGAACGAGTTCGAGAGGATGATGTAGTCGAAGATCGAGATCGACCCATCTAGGTCGAGGTCACAATCCACCGGCCGAATGCCTTCGACGTCTGCGGCCCAATCCGCCATGGTCGAGTCCTTGTCAAAGGCCATCGAAAGCTCGATATAGTCAAAGACCGTCACCGAGTTATCGAGGTCGATATCGCCACAGACCAAGGAGAAGGGTAAGTCCACTGGACCTGAGCCCAGCGTCACGTTTGGAATCGTCTTCCGCAGGAAACGGGAAGGCCAGATCTCCAGATCATAGGTACCCGTCATCCCGGTTGCTTGATTGAAGTTGCCGGCTTCATCGGGCCGAAGGGTGAATTCACCCTTGTAGACTCCGCCTTGGGTCAAGACCACCCGCAACTCGGGCATCGGGACTCCCGAATCGACTTGGGCCAGTCCTCGCACATTCGTCGGCCCATCGGGCGAGAGGTCTACGGTCATCTTGTTGTCCACGATGCCTAGGCCGGGTGCATCCGCCGTCCATCCTTCGGGGAGACTGAACACATCCGCACCCCCTCGACCCTGGGCAAAGCTCACGAGTTCCACCTGCACATCGCCGGCGACCCTGCCCTTAGTTCGCGGCGACGGCCGACGACTGTAACCCGCGTTCGAACTGTAGGAGACGTTGCCGTAGAGCCCGACGGCCAGTACCATCGAGTAGGTCGCTCCGTCCGCCACCGTGAGGCCCATCGTGTGGGTCCCGGCAAAGATCAGAACGTCGTTCTCAACTTGGGAAAAGGCCGCAATTTTAGGGCCTGAACCTACCCCAGCATAAACTTCGGCCGAGATCGTTCGGGTCACATTCGGCTCGGCCTGGACCACCAGCGAACCCGAGTACGCAAACCGCGCCTGCATGGTCGTTGTCGGTGGCAGATTCCCAAATCCAGACTTGCGATAGAAGGTCACCATTTGACCGATGGTATTGGCCGAGCCCCCGCTAAAGGCTGCAAGTCCGCCATTGTTGGCCCAACCGTTGGAGATCTTGCGCTGCCCGCAAATACTGTTGATACTCCCCGAACCAGAGCAATATCCAGGCGAGCTACTGGGGCTGAAGGAGGCCGAGTGGGTTCCTCCATAGCCGTCGCCGGTAGCCACCGAGACGGGGCCTGGACCTGAGTCCGACTGGACACCCGTTCCCGTGAACACAGAGGCGGAGTTATTCGCCAGGGCTGGAGCGAAAAACCCGAGTGATGCCGAGCAAAGGAGAGACCACCGCACAAGTGCCATGAGTGCAGTATAGTTGAGAAACGTAGTTTTTCATAGCCTATAGCATCCCTTTTTCACGAACCTTACAAAAAAAACTCGTGGGAACTGGGTTCTTCGTTTTTTGGGCCAGCGTCCTTGAGGGGGGGCCACAATCGGAGCAACAACCGATTCTCCTCGACCCCAGGGTAGTGACCGCACGCCGGCGAGGGCGGCACAGTTTCACCGGTATCCTAGAGCGCAGTGGAAAACGGCACCTACACCTTCCCCATCCGTAGCGACAAGCTGACCATGACCGTCAAGGTGAGCCAAGAGTTGGCCGACGTCCGGTCAGAATTCCAGCGGATCCAGGTGCTCGATACCGAGGTTTTTGGCCGGATCCTCCTACTCGATGGCCACATCCAGCTCAGCGAGCTCGACGAGAAGGCCTACCACGAATCGCTGGTCCACATTCCCTTGGCGGCGGTGCCCGAACCCCGGCGCGCGCTCGTCGTCGGCGGCGGAGATGGGGGAGTGATCCGCGAGCTTTGCCGCTACCCCACTATCACCCGCATCGATATGGTGGAGATCGACGCCAAAGTCGTCGAGGTCAGCCGCGAGCATCTTCCCACGGTCAGCAACGGCGCCTTCGATGATCCCCGCGTCCACCTTCAGATCGCCGACGCCTTCCCCTACGTCAAGGGCGACCTCGAACCCTACGATCTCATCGTCATCGACGCGACCGACACCTATGAGGATGAAGAGGGCGAGATCAGCGAGTCGCTGTTCACCGATGCTTTTTATGCCGACTGCCTCCGGATTCTGAGTCCAAACGGGTTCGTCGTCACCCAGGCCGACAATCTGCTCTTCTGCCCTTACTCACTGGAAGAAATCGAGGCGAATTTCCGCCGGACCTTCCCCTTTGTCGGGCACTATTGGGGCATGGTGCCGAGCTTTGGCGGGTTCAGCGGATATGTCTGGGCCGGGCACGGTCCGCTCCAGCCGACCGAGCCCCAGCTCCCCGGCCTGCGCTACTTGGATCCGAGCAAGTTTGCCCTCGCCTTTAGCCCGCTTCAGTTCTGACCGGGATCTGGCCGCCGTACCTCAGGTACTCGGCGAAGTACTCGGGCAGACCAGCGGCCACGAGGTCGCGGCCTTCGGCTTCCACATCGTATTCCACCCGGCGGAACTCGGTGGTCACCGTCCCCGCATCCAGGGTCAGCACCGCCCAGCAGGCGCGGGGGTCGCCATCTTTGGGCCGCCCCACGCTGCCCGCATTGATGAAATGGCTGCCGTTAACCTCGCGGTGAAACGGGACATGGGTATGTCCAAAGCAGATCACATCGGCCTGGGCATCGGCGGAACCACCCTCGGCGAACTGCGCCAAGTAGCCATCCGACCGTTCGACAAAGAGGTACTCCGTCTCCGACCGCGGCGAGCCGTGGCAGAGCAGAACCCGTAACCCTTCTGCCTCAAACCGGATCTCGGGGGCCAGGGTCCGCAGGTATGCCTTACTCGCCTCGCTGGTGTGCTGCAGAGTCCAGGAATAGCTGGCCTCACTCATCTCGATGTCGAAGGGCTTGGTGTATTGGCATCCGCAATCGGGCGCGGCGGTGGCCACGCTGCTGTCGTAGTTTCCGCTGATGCTGGGGATCCCGAGGGCCTGGATGCGGGCGATCACCTCATTCGGGTGCGACGCATAGCCGCCAAAGTCGCCAAGGCAAAAGACGCCGTCCCACTCCTCGGCTTGAACGTCGGCCAAGACGGCCTCAACGGCGCGCAGATTTCCGTGAAGGTCGGTGAGCAAGGCGTAGCGCTTCATTTTTGATAGGTTAGTGTATCCATCTCCCGAATTTCCACCGTCACTCCGGTGGTTTCCGCGAGCGGAGTGTGGCTCATTGCCTCGGTCAAAAAGGTGTGAAAACTGCGGGCCCAGACCTGCCGAAGGTCGAGCGGACGCCCGGCCAGAATCGCCACCGTCAGGTGCAAAAAGTCCGAGCGGCTTGGGTCGGCCATCGCCCAGTGGTCGTGGATCCGGGCATAGGCCTTGACGGCCTTGGGTTCCACCGACTCCTGAGCCGCGAACCATTGGGCCAGGTTTGCGAGCAAGTCGCCGATCTCGATCGACTCGGCAATGCGCCGGGTGGTTTCGATTTGCAGATGGGGCATGACCCTATTGTGAAGCGGGCAAGAAAAGTGGGAGGGCCGCCTCGCGACCCTCCCACGGCTTTGCTCGCAGAGCTTACTTCTTGCGTCGTCGGAAGACTGCGACGAGGCCAACCCCGAGGGTGACCAGCGTTGCTGGTTCCGGAACGGGCTTTTCGATCATAAAGCCGTACAGCTTGGCGTTGGTTCCGTGCGAGGTGCACTTTCCTGTCGCGTCAAAGGTGTAGGTGATGGGGTCGTTCCCGGCGTTGGCGTCGCCCTGGACGAGGTCGTTCAGCGTCTTGACGTCAAAGCCGGTGACCTTGCCGGTCGCATCCTTATGGATCGAGATTTCGCTGGTGAAGGCAAAGTGCCCCCCCCATTCTGTGCCCTGGTAGACAAAGAGCTCCACATCCGCTCCATCGCCCAGGCATTTGGCGACTTCCAAGATCTTGGCCGGATCACTGATGTACTCGGTCGTCACTGGGATCTTCTTTTCGGAGGTGTATTTGCGCTTTCCGGCCAACCACTTGTCAAGGAAAGTCCCGTCTTTCTCGGTCGTCTCCATCTTTCCCTTGAGATCGTTGTAGGCGCCCGTCAGGTCGACCTTGCTGAAGAATGGCGAGGTCTTCTTCAGATACTCAAGGCTTTTGGTCACCGAACCGGGTCCGCAGTGGTTCTTGTCTTCCTTGATGGCCGGAACCTCTCCATCCTTGATCTTGATTCGTTTCTTTTCGCTAGTTCCCGCAGCCGAAGCGCCGCTCTTGGCGTTCTTTGCAGCCGGAGGGGTCTTGGAACCGGTCCCGCCGCTAAAGGGTCCATCATCAGGATCCACACCTGCGGCCCCGCCAAACAGGACTTCTTGGTAGCCAATCGATCCGCCCATGACGTTGAGGCTCGGAGCCACGTTCACGGGTGTACTAGTGAAGGCATACCCATAGTTCATGCCTCCGCCAACCAAGTTGAAGCCCGAATCGCCGATGTCAAACCAGTGACTGTCTCCGGTCAGATCCATCTCACCGGCACTGTTGAACGAGACGAACATGTTTTGGACGGCCCAGTTGTTCGACTGAGCGGCGTTGGAGGTGAAGACCTGAAGATAGCCGTATCGTCCGCCCAGTCCGTCATCGTGCAGGCTGGAATAGTCGGAAGAGCTATAGGTGATCCCCAGAGATCCCCAGTCGCTGAATTGAGACGTGTAGCCACCGGAATCGGCGAGCCAGCCGAGCTGCGAACTCTGAAGCGTCAGGGCGTAACCGGAATTGGTTCCGCAAACGACGAGCAGTGCGCCGACAAAAATCGGCATCTTTCTCTTTTTCATCGAGTTGCCCCTTGGCAGTCAGTCCCGGACTAACCACTACCCTCAGCATACAGCAGTTTTATGAGGATTCCAAAGCAATTTTTCTCAATATTGCGATTTCCTTAACACTTTTCTTCGACCACTCAGGTTCCTTTGAACCTCCTCAAAAAACTGGAATCGTCTAGACTTTATTGCTATGGCTTTGGCCGAAATTTTAGACGAGCGGTACGAGAAGATTCGAGCAATCGTGCCCCCGGCCGAGTGGGAGATCCAGCGACCCCAACTCCAACGCATCTTGGAACTCAAGGCCGAACGCAACGCCGTCATCCTCGCCCATACCTACCAATCCGCGCCGATCTACCACGTCCTGGCGGATATCACCGGCGATAGTCTGCAACTGGCCCGCGAAGCGACCCAGGTTGAAGAGCCCGTGATCGTGATGTGCGGAGTCAAGTTCATGGCCGAGACGGCCAAGATTCTCAACCCCGCGAAGACCGTCCTTCTGCCTGACCTGCGCGCTGGATGCTCGATGGCGAATTCGATCACGGGTGAAGATGTTCGCCGCCTGAGGGCGGAGTATCCCGGCGTCCCGGTGGTCAGCTACGTCAACACCAACGCCGATGTCAAGGCCGAGACCGATGTTTGTTGCACCAGTAGCAATGCCGTCCAAGTCGTGGCCTCGCTTGGCGTCAAGCGGGTGATCTTCCTCCCCGATCCCTACCTGGGCAAGTGGGTCAAGTCGCAACTGCCCGATGTGGACTTGATTCTGTGGGATGGGCCGTGCGAGGTCCATGTCCGGTTCACAGGGGCCGAAATCCGAGAACTCAAAAGCCGCTACCCCGGCATCCACGTCATGGTCCATCCCGAGTGCCCCGAGGACGTCATCGCCGAGGCCGACTACACCGGCTCGACCAGCGGCATGATCCGGCACATAGGAGCCAAAGGGCTCAAGCAGATCGCCCTCATCACCGAGTGCTCGATGAGCGATAACGTGACCGCGATGTATCCTGGACTTCAGGTCGTTCGGCCCTGCAACCTCTGCCCCCACATGCAGCGGATCACGCTCGGATCCATCGTGGAATCGCTCGAGAAGATGCAGCACGCCATCGAGATCGACGAAGACATTCGGGTACGAGCCAAGCACTCGCTCGACCGGATGCTCGAAGTGCGAGTCTAGCGACCCAGCTGAACTCGGTAACCGTTTTCGGTTGTGCCCAAAACGCCCTGTCGCAGACCAATATCGAGTAAGCGTTCGACTTGGAGCGGTGACCATCCCAGTTCCTGGGCCAGCTCTCTGGGAGAGGCTGACGGCCGGTGGTGGATCCGCTCCGTCAGCTGAAGGAGCGCTTGGAAGTCCCTCTGCCTGCGGCGCGAGTCCCACCGGGCGCGGAGGCCGATCCCGGGGGCTACCAGCCCGCTCACGATCAGCCCGACTCCTTGCAGGCAGGCGATGCTGCCCCCGATGCTGAGATCCCAGCGCAGGGCAACCGCCGCCCCGAGCCCCGATCCCAGCGCCCCGATCGCCACCGCAAGCCCGATCATCGGCACCAGTCGACGAGTCCAGAGCGAGGCCGTCAGGGGAGGCACGACCATCAAGGAAACCGTGAGAATGGCCCCCACCATGCCCATGGCGGCGACGCTATTCACCGCCGTCAGTCCCATCAGCAGTCCCTGGATGAGTCCGGGGGCAAACCCTGCTAGACTCCCCAGCGCCGCGTCAAAGCTCGTCAGCTTGAGTTCCTTGTGGAAGAGGGCCAAAAATGCGGCATTGAGTCCCGCCAGACCACCCAAAATCCAGAGCGCCTTGGGTCCCATATCCCGGCCTTCCAGGGTCCACCGGTCGAAAGGCGCAAAGGCGATCTCGCCAAACAAGACCGCGTCGGCGTCGATGTGTAGGTTTTGGTAACCGCTGCTCACCCAGAAGACCCCGAGAGCAAACATCGCGGGAAAGACGAGGCCAATCGCTGCGTCCTCCCGGAGCCGACCTTTGCGCTTGAGGAACTCGATTCCTCCCACCGCCAAAAGGGCAGCGACGACTGCCCCAATCATCCCGGGGAGAAGGTGCGGGCCACCACTCAGCAGGTAAGCCGCGACCAAGCCGGGCAAGACTGAATGGGCGATGGCGTCAGCCAACATCGCCATCCGCCGCAACACCAGGTAGATCCCTATCAGCGACCCGGCTAGCCCGGCCAAAGCGCTGACGCCAATGATGACTTGGTCGGTCGTCACGTGCGCCTCCGCCAAGACCAGAACAGTCCGCGATCTCGCCCAAAGACGACCGAAACAACCGCGACGGCACTCAAGGACAGGACGATCGCCGGACCGGTGGGCGCGCGGGGTACCCACATGCTGCTCAGCGCGCCAAACAATCCTCCCACCGCGCCGAAGAGTCCCGCTAGGACCAGCAACGGGCCCAGACGGTGGGTCCACTGCCGGGCGGCCGCACTCGGGGCGATCAGCATCGCCGACATCAGGATGACTCCTACAGTTCCGATCCCAACCGCAATCGCGCCGATCATCAAGGCATTCAAGAGCCCGCTCCAATAGGAAAGCCTCAGTCCCTGAGTCTGAGCAAAAGTCGGGTCAAAGGTCGCAAGGGTCAGACGCGGAGCAACCATGGTCACGATGAGGACGCTGAGTCCGCCAACCGTTCCGATCACCGCGACCTGCTCGCTGGTGATCGCCGAAGCTTGGCCCATCAAGAACTTCTCGAGCCCAGCCTGGCCTGCGTTCGGCGTCGATTGGACGACCCCGAGCAGGACCACACCCAGCCCGAATGCGGTTGAGAGTCCCCAGCCCAGCGCCGACCCCGGATCAACCCTCGGCACGGACTGGATCCACTGCACCAAAGCCAGCGAGACCAGGGCGGCAAGGACAGCTCCCACCATCAGCACCGGGTAGGACTTGGTTTGGGTGACCAGGAACGCGACGCAGACTCCCGGCAGCGTCGCATGGGCCATGGCGTCGCCCGTCAGACCCTGGCGACGAAGGACGGGAAAGGTCCCCAAGATGCCCGAAAACGCCCCCAACATCACCGCTCCGAGGGTGACATTGCGCAACGTGTAGTCAGTCCACCACTCGGTCATGGGGTGAGGAGGGCCAACTTGCCTCCGTAGGTCGTTTGGAGATTCTCGGCCGTGAAGACAGATCCTGTGGGCCCCTGGGCGACGACCTCGCGGTTGAGCAAAACGACCTGGTCGAAGTATTCCGGCACCGTCTGGAGATCGTGGTGAACGACAATCACGGTCTTGCCCTCGCTCCGGAGAGAACGCATGGTCTCGATGAGTGTGGACTCAGTCGCGGCATCGACCCCGGTGAAGGGCTCATCCATCAGATAGAGATCGGCCCCCTGCAAGAGCGCCCGGGCCAAAAAGACCCTTTGCTGCTGGCCACCGCTGAGTTCGCTGATATGCCGGTGGGCCAGGTCAGCGATCCCCACCCTCTGGAGGCAGGCCATGGCCTGGTCTCGGTCGGACCGGCGAGGGCGCTTGAGCCATCCCAATCGGCCGTATGCTCCCATCAGGGCCACATCGAGGACGGTGACGGGGAACTCCCAGTCCACTGCGCTCCGTTGGGGGACGTAGGCGATCCTCGGACGAGCGCTAGAAAGAGTCCGACCGAAGAAAGCAGCCTTTCCAGTAACTCGAGGGATGAGTTCTAGTGCGGCCTTGAGCAGAGTGCTCTTGCCCGCCCCGTTGGGTCCAACCAAAGCGGCCAGACACCCGGCTTCGATCTGCAGATCCACGTCCCAGAGGGCGAGATTTTCGCCGTACGAGACCGTGAGATCGGAGATCGAAAGCGCGGGGGAGGTCATCGGAGGGCCAACGAGATCGCCGTGGCATTGGCGACCATCATGTCGAAATAGGTTGCGGCGCCGCTCTTCTCGTCGCCGAGGCTATCGCTGAAGAGCGGACCCGCTTCTCGGACGGTCCAACCCTTGGCTGAGGTCGCCTCCTTCAGGGCCCTGATGTTGGCCGGCGGGATACTGCTCTCGGTGAAGATCGCGGGGACTTTTCGATCGGAGAGGAACTGGCTGAGTTCCTGCATCCTCTGGACCCCGGCCTCGGCGGCTGTGCTCACTCCCTGGATCGCCTTGACTTCGAGTCCATAAGCCTTGCCGAAATACCCAAAGGAGTCATGCGCGGTCACGAGGACCCGATTGGCGGCGGGGATCTGCTCGATCTGGGTCCTGACGACTCCATGCAGCCGGGTTAGGTCGGCCTTGAGATTCTTGGCGTTGAGTTCAAAGGTGGTCTTGCCTTCGGGGACGACCTCGCTGAGGGAAGCCACGATCGGATCGATGATCAGCATCCAAAGCGAGACATCCAGCCAGACGTGAGGATCGTACTTGGTGGGTTGGCCCGGGATCGGTCGCAAGCGCTCTTTGGGCAGGGTGTCTCCGACCACGAGGCTCTTGGTCGCGGCGGGGAGATTGCCCAGGATATCGCCCATGCGGCCCTCAAGTTCTAGACCGTGGCTGAGCACGAGTTTGGCCTCGCTGATCTTGGCGGCGTCCCCTGCGGTGGGCTTATAGAGGTGGGGATCGACACCCGCGGGCATCAGGGTTTCGACCTCGACCTGGGCTCCGCCAAGGCTCTTCACTATATCAGCCAGGATGCTGGTCGTCGCGATGACCTTAGGTCGTGCGGTGGGTCCAGTAGCCTTTGGCTTTTCCGGTCCGCATCCTGCCAGAGCGGACCCAAGGACCAGCACCACCCAGAAGAGAGCCAGCGAAATAGCCCCGCCGCTCCGGCCCAATGCCACGCCCTCGGTCCTCGCAGCGCTCGGACCTCTGCCCCGGAACGGCGGGAGAGCACCCCCCAAAAACGGATTTGACGGACTTTTCCACCTCAGCATGAGACTTAGTTTAGCTTCGGCTAAGTTATTCAGTCAAGACAGGTCTCTCTAGGCTTGGCTTTTTAATTTCGCCCGGGTATCTTTGGCGGCATGGTCGGAGAAGAGCGACCCCGCGCGGGAAGTTTTAGGAGAACCCGAGAGGACCACGCCCGCGAGACGGCCGAGGATTACGTGGAGCTGATCTTGGAGCTCACCGAACAACTCGGCGAAGCACGCTCAACGGATATAGCCGCCCGACTGGGGGTCAGCCAAGTCACGGTCACCAAGACCCTCCAACGCCTGCGGCGCGAGGGACTGGTCAGCAACCAGCCCTATCGCAGCATCTTTCTCACCGAATCGGGTCGGACGATGGCCGAACAGAGCCGCACCCGCCACCAGATCGTGGTCGAGTTCTTGGTCCAGATCGGAGTCCCCCGCGAGATCGCCGAGATCGACGCCGAGGGCATCGAACACCACGTCTCCGCGGTCACGCTGGAGATCATGCGCACCCGAATCGCCCGAGGTTAATTCCAGGGAAAGAGCGCCAGCGCAGCCGCGCCGTAGAGCCCGGCGTGCTCGCCGAAGGGCGAGGTCGGGACATCGAGGCCCAGCCAATCGCTGAGGCCGACCCCACCGCAGAGCACCACGGAATCGGGCATCATCGCGTTTTGCACGAAGCTGACGGCCACCCGGGCCACTTCGCGCGCGATGTCCTTCTGCGCTTCGCTTGGCTGGATCGTGAGCGTCGCCCCACCCAGAACCTCTTCGATGGTTTGGCCGCCCGGAAGGACGACGTCGTTCAGCCGGGGATATTCCCCGTGGGGACCCATCAAGATCTGGCCCCGGTCCACAAAGCCAAAGCCGACCCCGGTCCCGAGCGCAATCGTCGCCACCCGCCGACCGGCAAACTGCGGCAGGCAGGCATGGCCCCATGCGGTGGCCAAGCCATCATTCAGGATCGACCACTTGAGCCGGTGCAGCGCGACTGAGAAATTGGAGCCCTCGTGGTTCGGGATGATGTCCTTGCTCTCGGTGACAACCCCCGTTCGAGGGTCGATGGTGCCGCCCGAGCTGATGCCGACGTGCTCGATGTTCCACTCTTCGGCGCGGGTACGGATCCAGTCGAATCGGTCATCGCGGGTAGCCGGCAGGGCCACCTTCTCGATCTTCTGCAATTGCCAATCGGGCGAAAAGAGCGCGGCGCGGAGCCAAGTCCCGCCGATATCGACGGCCATGACGGGCTGAGTCACCTGACGCGAGGCGCGGACAAAGGCGTTGGTCTGCTTGACTGGGTCGTTCAGCGCCCCACCGATCACGATGCCATCGGCGCCGATGCACATGGCGCTGCGGACCTCGCGCGGAACCGTGAACCGACCCTCGGCCAAAACCGGGGCTTGAACCTCGGCGCAGATCTGGCGGAGGATCTCCATGGCCGGACCACTGCCGACGTTGGCCGTGGCTTCGGTATATCCCGCAAGCGTGGTACTCACCATGTCGGCCCCTAGGCGCAGTGCCGCACTCGCGCTGGCGAGGGTGTCGCAGTCGGCAAGAACGAGTCTTCCCGCAGCATGAATTCGGTCGATCAAGTCGCCCAAGAAGGCGCGCTCGGGACGGTCTCGTAGGGTCGCATCAAGCGCGATGACCTCACATCCTGTTTCTAGCAGGGCATCGATCTCCACCGCGGTCGGAGTGATATAGACCTTGCTGCCGGGATATTCCTTCTTGATGAGGCCGATGACCACGGCCCCCGTGATGGTCTTGATCCGGCGGATATTCTCGACCCCTTCCAGACGCAAGATTCGGACCCCATTGTTCAGGCTCGCTTGGGCAAGCTTCAACAAGGTACTCGGGTCATCGACGGGCGATTCGGGACTCGCTTGGACGCTCGCGACAAGCGGCGCGGTTCGGAGGAGGTCGCGAAACTGGACGACGTTCATGGGGTGCGCGGCGGTATTTGGCATAAGAATCCCGGTCTGATCTTCTTTAGATCTTTGGATTCCTACCGACTTGGGCTCAGGGCTGTTCGTTCCTCTTTTCTTGGGCTCGTGCCGCCCGTTCCCATCGCTGGATCGTGTTCACGTCGAGTCGCCTTCGCTCCAAGGCCTGATCAATCTTGATCGTCAGAAGCTCGTAAACGTCAATCCCGGGCGAGTTCTTTTCGATGTAATCAAAGGCCCCTCGGCGCATACACTCCACGGCATTGGCGACGTTGCCGTAGGCGGTCATGACGATCACCTCGGCAAAGAGGTCGCGGGCAAAGGCGGTATTGAGCACCCTCAAACCGCTATCCGGGCTCTCCATCGACATGTCGGTGACGATCACGTCGAAGGCTTCGGGCGCGCTTTGGATTCGCTCGATCCCGGCTTCGCTCGTCTCGCAGACCTCGACCTCTAGCCCGTGCCGCTCCAGTCGTCGCTGGATCGCGGACAGTACGGACTCTTCGTCATCTATCACCAAAATTCGGGCCATCGCGAGGGGAGTATATCGCTCCTAGCCGACCCTGTGCCGGGTCTTGATCCTCTCGATCAGGGCATCGGCCGAAAGACCGGCTTCGGCCCGGATGATGGGTTGGGCCCCGTGTTCGATGAAGGCGTCGGGAAGGGCCATGACCTCGACCCGAATTCCATCGTGTCCAGCTTCCGCTAGGCCATCCCGCACCTGCTGGCCGAATCCACCGATGCGTGCATTCTCTTCGATGGTGATCACACGGCCCGAGCGCGTTCCAAGCCGGGCGATCGCCTCGATGTCGATCGGCTTGATCCAGCGGGCATTGATCACGTCGATCTGGATGCCTTCTTCCTGCAAGCGCTGGGCGGCCTCCCAGGCAACGCTGACCATCGAACCGACAGCGACGACCGTGGCCGCACTCTGATCACTCTCGGTGAGGACCTCGCTCCGGCCAAACTCGATGGGCGTGCGCAGTTCGGGGAGTCGATCATCGCTGGCGCCACGTGGATACCGGACCGCCGTCGGTCCGCGGTCATAGCCCAACATCCAGCGGGCCATCTCGCGAAGCTCAGTGGTGTCTCGCGGCGCGAGCAAAACCAAGTTCGGAATGTGAGTCAGAAAGCTGATGTCAAAAGCCCCGTGGTGGGTCGGGCCGTCGTCTCCGACCAGCCCCGCGCGGTCCATGAAGAAGCGAACCGGCAGCTTCTGGATACAGACGTCGTGGAGGACCTGGTCGTAGCCGCGCTGAAGGAACGTCGAATAGATCGCGCAGAAGGGCTTGAGACCACCAGCCGCCTGTCCGGCCGCGAAGGTGACTCCATGTTGCTCGGCGATCCCGACGTCGTAGTAGCGATCTGGGAACTGCTTAGCAAAGTTGGTCAGCCCGGTGCCATCGGGCATCGCGGCGGTGATCGCAACCATCTTGGGGTCGAGTTCGGCGCATTCGACGGCGGCATCGCCGAACGCTTGGGTGAAGGTCACCGGCCCGCTGCTCTTGGCCATCTCGCAGGCTTGAAGGTCGAACGGCACCACTCCATGCCACTTACGGGCATCTTCCTCAGCCACCTCGTACCCTTTACCCTTGACCGTAATTGCATGGACAAAGATCGGTCGGTCGAGCTCGCGAACGTTGCGGAAGATCTCCAGCAAGGTCGGGAGGTCATGACCATCGACGGGGCCGATGTATTCGAAGCCCATTTCTTCAAAAATGGTCCCGGTCTCTTCGGGGGCAAAGTAGTGGGTGATCCCGTGCCGCAGACCGCTCGCAACCCGATGGATCGGGCTCGGCATCCTCTCGGCCAGGTTTTTGGCCCGCTGCGCCAGATCCTGAATTTGGGGCCTTGAGCGAAGCCGGTTGAAGTAGCTAGTGAGCGCGCCGACGTTCGGCGCGATGGACATGCGATTGTCGTTCAAGACGACGGTGAAATCGGTGTTGAGTTCTCCGCCGTGGTTCAACGCCTCCCAGCTCATACCGCTGCAGATGGCGGCATCTCCGGTCACGGCCACGACCTTCTCTTTGCCCCCCACCCGGTCTCTGGCGGTGGCAAAGCCGAGCGCAGCCGAAATCGCCGTACCGGCATGGCCGGCTCCAAATACGTCGAGCTCGTGCTCGTCCCGCTTGAGGAATCCACTCATCCCCTTGTGCTTGCGCAAGGTGTCGAACCGCTCCAGACGCCCGGTGAGCAGCTTATGAGGATAGGCCTGGTGACCGGTATCCCAAACCACCTTGTCAGGCGGCAAGCTATATGCTGCGTACATGGCAACCGTGAGTTCAACCGTGCCGAGATTTGAGCTGAAGTGGCCTCCCGTTTTGCTCACCCGTTCGAGGATCGCCTGTCGGACCTCTTGGGCAACTTGGAGAAGCTCTTTGTCGCTGAACTTGTGCAGATCCGTGGGCAGGACGATTTGGGAAAGCAGTTCGAGGTTGGTCATCAACTCACCTATCTTGATTACTACGGACGAACCAGCGCTCCGCGTTGACTCCTTTGACTCGCCTGGGCCCATACACCGCGCGGACGAATAATCTATACTTTTTCGTATTGATTTGGCACATCCACCTGAGACGTGCGGGAAACAAACCAGATCAGTCGGTGAGCCAGTTTGGAGCGAAAAGTAAGCGAGGAAGTTCGGCAGCATTTCGAAGAGAGGGGTTGGGTGGTCATACGGGGATGTCTCCCAAAGGAAGAGGTCGAGTGGATCCGTGGCGAGTACCGCGCCATGTTGCCTCTCTTCAATCGCCCGATCGATGATCCAGAGGCAACGGATTGGATCCAGCAAGACGCGGTCGCCTTCTGCCTATGGCACGATCATGAATCGATCGCCCAATTTGCCCAATCGCCCTACCTAGCCCAGATTGCGGCCGAACTCCTCGGCAAAGAACGCCTGCGCCTCGGTCATGACGAGATGCTCTTCAAGGCTCCCGGAGACGTTGAGATCTCGTGGCACCAAGATGCAGCCATGGTTCCCGTGGACGGGTCCCAACTCATCGCGGTCTTCATCCCCCTCATCCCGATCCGCGAAGCCGATGGATCTCCGGTCTTCATCGATGGAAGCCACCGAGGGCCGCTTTTGGGTCTCGAAACCGGTCTCCTCAAGCCGCGACGTGAGGACCTCGCTCGGATCATCGCCGACGAAGGCTGGGAGATCAGTTCCACCGGCCCACTCGAAGTGGGTGATGTGATCTTCCTTCATGGCAACACCCTCCATGGGAGTCACCCCAATCGAACACACAAATTCCGGGAGGGCTGCGGTTTGTTCTTTATCGCCGATGGTGCCCGGGTGGAAGAGCCCGATGCCGATTCTCAGGTGATCGGGCTCTCCCAATGCCTCCGGGGGCTGAAGCCAGGCGATCTCGTCGCCGGGCGCCACCATCCGGTGGTTTACGACGCTTCGGTCCAGCGTTCAGCCAAGACCTGAGCCAGGCGAGTCAGCATCGCTTCATCCTCGGCCGTGAAACGGCCGACCTCGTGGCCATCGATGTCGATCTGACCGAGGATCTCGCCCTCTCGCTCGATCAGAACGACGATCTCGCTGCGGGTGTGCACCGAGCAGGAGAGGTAATTCGAGAGCTCGCGAACGTCGTCGATGACCTGGTTGGCGCGCTCGGCGACCGCGGTCCCACAGACCCCCACGCCAACCGGAATGACGGTGTGATCGGTCTCCGCCCCAACATAGGCATCGAGGTGAAGGTGATCGCCTTGCAGAACGTAGATGCCCGACCAGTCATAGCCCGGCAGTTCGTCCAGTTTCTCCATCGCGGCCTGACGCAGCGCACGGCCAGCGAGGCCACTCGCGGCCAATTCTTCGATCCAATCAACGTTCGTGGGCATCGTGGATGAGGGTAACCGCTTGACCGACCGTCTTGCCTGGGGGTGGGATCAGTTCGAGAACCGTCGGACCCTGAAGATTGGGGGCCGCAGCCACGTCGATTGGGACTTCAACGGTGCCAATCTGATTGCCTGGCTCGATGGGTCCCCGGTGCAAAACCGCGTCGGCCACGCTATAGAGAAAGCCCGCGGCGAGATCCCGCTCATCCGGTTCGACGTCGCTGAACTGCATCTCGGGAAGCGCAAACTTCGACATCCCCCGGGTCGCGATTCGGGCTGGACTTTGGATGACCGAGATGTGGTCCCGGATGTCGAAGCCCTGGGGGTCGTGCAGATCCTCTGGCAAGAGATACTTCTCCGCGAGCGGATCGGCGATGACTCCCGCCGTGAGTTCGGCCATCCGTCGCGCAACCGAAATCCAAAATGTCAGCGCTGGGATGACCTCGGCGTGATGAGATTCGAAGGTAATTTGAACGAGCCACCAGGCCGAACCGATCCGCCAACGGACTTCCTCTCGCAGGCCAACCGCAGCTGGAGATTGCAGGAGCGCATCGGGATGAAATCCCGCTTCGGCCGGCGGAAGCACAGCCAGCCTAAGGGCTGTCTTCTTGTCCAAGCTGGCAAAGCCGTACGTCCCGCGCTCGATCGGCTTCTCCAAGAGAGCCCGCCCCCCTCCGGCGCTCATGGGGACGCCAAACCCGGCCACGACCGGCGCTTCGGCCTTCGGCGCGATGACCTGGGCAATCGAAGGAAGCCCCGATCTCCCCGCAAGGACGGTTAGGTACGCGTTCCGACTGATCCCGTATCCGGGAGTGTTCGGCCGCTTGATGAAAAGAAATTCACGAAGGCGCTGCATCGGCGGAGGAATCGGGCGGTTTCTTCACCCGTGAAGAATAAGACGTAGCCGGCCACGCTGAGCGCGGCAAACATCGGGATATTCAACCGCCATTCGATCATGGCGTGCAGAAGGAGACCGCACCCAACGACAGGAGTCCGGAATCTCGGAACAAAGATCAGAGTCGCAAGGGCGAATTCGATCGCCAGGGCCCCGTAGGTCTGGATCTGCAAGAAGGGAGTCTGGTCTATCCAGGCGGGAACCGGAAATCGTGCAAAGCCCTCTAGCCGTGGCGGATACCAAGCGGCCTCCCCGATCCGCCACGTTTCGCCCATGGTTTTGCCCAGAAAGGTGGTGAAGTACATCAACGCCCACTGGAGTTGCAGAAACCGTTGTGGCCAAAGATGCCGCAGGGGCAGCCCGTCCAGACCCCGCTGGTTTGGGGCAGAGACCCCGGGCAAATTGTCTGGAGGAACGGTGGCCTGCTCGGATTTCCCGGGGTCGAGGGCGTGGCTTTGGGCCAAACCAGCGGGTCTGAGAAGCAAGCGCAACGTATCACCCGACGGAGCGAAAATCATCCAGAAGAACGAGAGGCGGAGCAAGGTATCCGCGCCGAACAAGATCACCGGAGTGCGATGGTGGAGCATCACCAGGCCCAAAAAGACGACGGTCGCGCAGACCTGCGGAAACCAGCCCAAGACAAAGAGAATTCCCGCTCCCAAAAGGCTCCACCAGACGACCCACGCGGCCCAGGTCGGCGCCTCGACCAGAGGGTTCCAGTGTCCGAGTCGTAGGTTCCACTCCCCCGAGGCTTCGCTCGAAAAGATTCCATCCGGGTCGGCCCAAATGGAGGGGTCGAAGTATCCGCCCAAGAGTGCGAACACCAAGAGGCAACCGAGCAGCACCCGGAAGAGCGCCAAGCTCTCTCCGGGTCCCTTGGGGAAGAGCCACTGGTCGAGCCGGGACCTCATCGGTTGTCCCTCGCCCTCGGCGTCCATTCGGCCAGCATCTCTCGGCGTGGCGGAATGGGCTCTTGTCCGGGCCGCGGGATCGGGGTGGAAATCATCCAGATCCGGACTCGCTGCGGCCAGCGACCTTGGTCTCGATAGAATTCTCGGGCGAGGCCGGCCGCCACCCGTTGTCGAAGGGCAAAGCCACCCGATCCGGTCATCCTCTCCGAGAGTTTGCGGTAACGCTCAGCCCCGAGCCGGGGTCCCCATCGACTCATCGGAGGCACTAGCTTTCGGGTAGCACCATCGATCTCGACCCACACCACCCGGTTTGTCCGGATCGGGTCGGGGCTGAACATATCCCAATACTGCCAAGCCCCGGTGGTCAGCAGAACTTTGCGAATCGGAGAGTTTGCCCGGATGGTTTGATCATTCCATCGCAAAGCGGAGACCAGAGGCCCCCGCCGATCCGCTGGTGCTTTGGGCAAGGTCCATAGGGCCAGGGCCAGAAACCCGGCCAAAACAGCCCCCTTTGACCACACCGACATCTCCTTCATCTGTAAAAAATGCCTGATTTGGCCGGCATATGCTCCCGTTTTCTCTTGCCCGAGTCTACGACTTTTGTCGAACGATGCACTATAGAGGAAGCGTCAACCTTGAAGCCTCTTTGTTTTGAAGAGGCCGGTTTGGAAGTGAGGATGAAGAAATTGCTCTTGAGCGCCGCTACCGGCGCATTTTTACTAGGTGGTGCCGCAATCGCGACCCCCAAGAACCGCGGAGCCGCCTGGGTGGCGGTGCCGACCTCAAGCCGGGTTGTACAAGCTAGCCCAATTGTCCCCCGTCTCAAGTCCTTTTCGGCCTATCAGGTCGATACCTCAGCGCTGGCGGCCAAACTGGCCCTCGCTCCGGTGGATGAAGGCGAAGGTTGGTCCGGCTTCCCCGTCACGATTGAGCTCCCCCGACCCGATGGACGGCTCGAACGCTTTTCCGCCGTTGAGCAACCGATCTTCGCAAAGTCGGTGCGGGCCAACTATCCGGGCATCAAGACCTACATCGTCCAGGGGATCGAAGACCCGACCCGCTCGGGCCGTATCAGCTTGACCCCGCTCGGCTTCCATGGCATCGTCCTGGGGGGCGACGGAGCCTATTACATCGACCCCGTTAGTCGAGTCCAGAAGAATACGGTCACGAGTTACTTCAAGAATCAGCTCGCTCCGAAGGACTCCGGTTGGTCGTGCTACACGATCGGCTCGGACATGGGTGGTGGCGACCACGAATATGACGCCGGTGGAGGCGACTCGGGCTACAGCCTGCTGAATGTGGGGACGAACCTCCGCACCTATCGGATGGTTGTGAACGGAACCATCGAATACACCGCCTTCCACGGCGGAACGGCGACCTTGGGTAATGCCGCGATTGCCGTCAGCGTCAACCGCATCAACGCGATCTACGAGCGCGACATCGCCATCCGATTCAACCTCGTCTTGGCGAGGGCGTTTGTCGGAAGCGACTCGTTCACCAACAGCAACGGAGGCGCCATGCTGAGTCAGAACCAGACGGTGTGCGACGCAAACCCGGGCAACGCGAACTATGACATCGGTCACGTCTTCTCGACTGGCGGCGGCGGCGTTGCCTATCTGAACGGGATTCTGAATAACTCGCTCAAGGCCGGTGGGGTGACGGGGCAACCCGAACCGATCAACGACGCCTTTGACATTGACTACGTCGCCCACGAAGTCGGTCACCAAGTCGGTGGAAACCACAGCTTCAATGGAACTGCCGGGGCTTGCAGCGGCGGCAACCGAAATCCCAGCACGGCTTGGGAGCCGGGTAGCGCTTCGACGATCATGGGCTACGCCGGGATCTGCGGTACACAGGATCTCCAGCCAAACTCCGATGCGGTCTTCCACGTTGGAAACCTCCTGGAGATCATCTCAACCCGAAACGTCGCGATCGGAACGCTGACCAATAATGGCAACACCTTGCCGATCATTGGTTCGCTGACCAACTACACTATCCCTCAGGGCACTCCGTTCCGACTGAACGCTTCGGCGACGGACGCGAACGGAGATGCGCTGACCTACTTCTGGGAACAGCTGGATCCTGGTACCCCGCTGTTCCGATCCTTTGTCCCAACGGCCAACACCTGGCGAACCTTCCCTCAGCAGAGTTCTCTACTGAACGGAACATTCACCTCCTTGGGTGAAACGCTCGCGACTACGAACCGGGCGATGAACTTCCGCGTTTCGGTGCGAGATAATCGCGCTGGTGGGGGCGGAAACGTCTTCGGAAGCGTGGTGGTTAACACCCTTGGAGCCGCGTTCAACGTGACATCCCAAACGTCGAACGTGACCTACCAAGCCGGGTCTGTCCAAAATGTGACTTGGGCTCTTGGTGGTTCGACGGCCACCAACGTTAAGATCTTCCTGAGCACCACGGGTGGAAGCAACTTCGGCTCGCGCACGGGCCTCATCGACCTCGGTACGTTCTCGAACACCGGAACCGCTGCGGTCACGATTCCGTGGGTAGGCAACATCTCGGCCCAAGCTCGACTTTTGGTCGAGCCGGTTGGCAACATCTACTTCGATATCAACACGGCCAACTTCACCCTGAACGAGTCGAACAACGTCACCCTCGTGGTTCCGAGTTCGATCAAGTCGGGGGCTACGGTTAACGGAACGCTGAACCTCACCGCTCCAGCCCCGGCAGGTGGTCTGACCTTCACGATGACCGACACCAGCACGAACGTGACCCTTCCGGCCTCTGTCACGATTCCCGCGACAGCGACTTCGGTCAGCTTCCCGATCTCGACCGTGGTGATTGCCTCGAACCAAGCGGTGGGCGTTACGGCCGCGCGGACGGGTTACAACAAGTCGGGCTCCTTCACCCTGACGGCGAACAGTGCCCCATCTGCGGTCAACGACAACTACTCGACCCCGTTCGAGACTTCCCTCGTCATCAATGCCCCAGGCGTGCTCGGCAACGACACCGACGCCCAGAGCGACACTCTGACGGCCTCGATCGTGACGCCGCCCTCCAGCGGATCGCTCACGCTCAACCCGAATGGTAGCTTCACCTACACTCCGGCCAGTGGCTTCAGTGGAAATGTGACCTTCACCTATCGGGCAAATGATGGCGCGGTCGATTCGGGCCTCGGCACGGTTACGATCAACGTCCAACCGCCGAAGACCCTCTCGGGAACTGTGACCCTCGATCAGCTCGATAGCCCCGGCGGCCCCGCTGCCGAAACGATCGAGATCCGACTGAAGAACGCAGGCGTGACGGTCAACACCTTCACGACTACGCTGAACGCTTCCGGCGGCTATTCGGTCAACATTCCGAGCGGAGTCACCGGAAACCTCGAAGTCGTCATCAAGTCCTCCCACTGGCTCGCCAAGTCGGCCGGGGTCAAGAGCTTCAACTCGAGCGCCACGGCCACGGTCACGCTGATCAATGGAGACGTGGACGGAGACAACTCCGTGACGATCTTCGACTACATCGACCTCTCGAGCAATTTCGACGTGGTCGGAACCAACGTTCCTGGTGACCTGGACGAAGACGGTCAAGTGACGATCTTCGACTACATCATCCTTAGCGATTCGTTCGACAAGTTCGGCGACAACTGGTAAGGACAGGACTCCAGAGAGGCGCCCTCGCCCCATTTTTTGGGGCGGGGGCGCTCTTGTTTCTGCCTATTGCAAGAAACCTACAGAAAGATTCCGGCGTAGCCAAAATTTAGCCATGACTAAGTTTCGCGCCTTCACGCTCATCGAGCTCCTGGTTGTCATCGCGATCATCGCGATCCTCGCCGCGATCCTCTTCCCCGTCTTTGCCCAAGCCAAAGTCGCGGCCAAGAAGTCGGTGACCACCAGCAATCTCAAGCAGATCGGGCTCGCCGTGATCATGTACGCCGGGGATCACGACGACACCTTTCCGCGGACGATGGACACCTCCACCGGGTTCCCCGAAACGATCTCATGGTGGGCCGTCGCCAACTATCAGCGAGCCCTCAATCCGTACATCAAGAATGGCCGTGGGGGTGTCTCCGAGAGCGGGCCAGCCCCGAGCAAGAACAGCATCTGGTTCGATTCGACCGACCCAGATCGCAACGTTGACGTGATGTGGGGATCGTATGCGAACAACGGGTTTATGACCGGGATGAACCGCGTGGCCTCCACGATTGAAGAGCCGGCTAGCACGATCTATTCCGGCCTCCGAATCGGAAACTGGGCCCGAGCGGTCGGGGCCGTGGTCCCGCGCCCCTTGCCCCTCAACGACTCTAGCCACCCCTTCTGGTCGAGCGAGTTCTTCGATATCTGCTTCGATCCGTGGGCCGAGGATCGAAGCGACACCAGCAGTCCATATCACTTTAGCCAAGAGCGAGCCGCACCCCCGTGCTCTCACTTCCCGAACGACCCTCGTTGTGAGGACTGGACGGGCCAGCTCGACGGCGAATGGAACGAGAATTTGCACGGACTCCCGCGACAAAGACGAGGGGAGACTCGCTATGGAAAGCAGCAGATCTTCTCCTTTGCCGACGGCCACGCCAAGGCGATGCCCTTCGCCGCTTCGTACCGGTCTCCTTCGGACAATCTCTGGAGTATCCGCAAGTAGAGCAAACTCCATCGGCGGGTCGACGCGAGTAGACTGACAGGCATGTTGGACCCCCGCGTCACCCGCTTGGCCGAGCTTCTCTGCCAGCATTCGACCCGACTGACGGCCGAAGATCGGCTTCTCATCCACGCCTTTGACATCGAGCCAGAAGCAGTGGCCGAAATGGTGCGCGTCGCTCAAAAGACGGGGGCTCAAGTCGCAGTCCGAATCGAATCCGGCCGGGTCAAGCGCCAATTGATGCTCGGGATGACCGAGGCTAACGCCCGCACCATCGCGGCCGCTGAAAAGGCTGAGATGGAGCTGATGACGGCCTACATCGCGCTGAGGGGTTCTCACAACATTATGGAGAGCGGCGACGTCCCGAGCGAGAACAGCGCCATTTGGCAACGAGAATACGCCGTGCCCGTGGTCTTCGAGACCCGAGTGCCAAAAACCAAGTGGGTGGCCCTCCGATGGCCAACCGCCAGCATGGCCCAACAGGCGGGCATGAGCACCGAAGCCTTCGAAGACTTCTATTTCAAGGTCACGACTCTGGATTACGCCAAGATGTCCCGGGCCAGCGAACCCCTAAAGGAACTTATGGACCGAACCGACCGAGTCCACATCAAGGGACCAGGCACCGATCTCCAGTTCAGCATCAAGGATATCGGTTCGGTTCCTTGCAGCGGGGAAGCCAACATCCCCGATGGTGAGTGCTTCAGTTGCCCGATCCGCGAGAGCGTGGAGGGCCAAGTCACCTACAACACGACCAGTCTCTATCAAGGCACCGAATTCAAGAACATCCACTACAAAGTCCGCGCTGGACGCATTTATGAAGCCAGCTGCGATGGCCAAACCGAACGTCTGAACGAAATCCTCGATACCGATGAGGGCGCAAGGTACTTCGGTGAGTGGAGCCTTGGCTACAACCCCCATATCCTTCATCCGATGCTCGACACACTTTTCGACGAGAAGATCGCGGGGAGCTTCCACCTCACCCCCGGAAACGCCTATGAGGGACCAGGCGGAAACAGCAACAAGTCTGCGATCCACTGGGACACGGTCTGCATCCAGCGCCCCGACTTCGGCGGCGGCGAAATCTGGTTTGACGATGTGCTGATCCGCAAAGATGGCCTCTTCACCCTTCCCGAATTGGCCGGACTGAATCCCGAAAACTTGGCGTGAACGCAGTCTTCTCACCGATCTGGAGCTTCTTCGTCTTCGTCGGCGAGTGCCTGCTTCTGCTCGGCGACTCCGTGCGCCGACTCTTTTCCCGGCCCCGGGAATGGGGCGAGATGGTACAGCAGATGGCTTTCGTCGGGGCCGCTTCGGTGCCGATCGTCGCCCTGACGACGTTCTTTTCCGGTTCCGTCTTGGCCCTGTATACGGCCGAAATTTTGGTGCAGTACGGAGCCGGTTCACTTAGCGGAGCCGCCGTGGGATTGGCTGTCAGCCGCGAAATCGCTCCAGTCCTTGCGGGCATCATGGTCTCCGCCCGGTGCGGTAGCGCAATGGCGGCCCAACTGGGGACCATGGCGGTGACCGAACAAATCGACGCCCTGAGAGCGTTAAACGTCCCCCCAACGAACTATCTGGTGATCCCCAGGATCGTGGCCAGCGTGCTCATGACGCCCATCCTCTGCATGGTCGGGGTCTATGCGGGGATCTTGGGTGGATTCTTGGTCGCCGTGAGCATGGGGGTGCCCGAGGGATCCTTCTGGAACTCGCTCCGCCAGTTCGGAGAACCCTGGGATTTTCTCGGGGGACTGATCAAGGCTGCCGTCTTCGGTCTGATCGTGGCCGTCGTTGGATGCCAGCAGGGTCTCCGCACTGAGGGCGGGGCGGTAGGTGTCGGGAAGGCCACTACGCACGCGGTAGTGATCAGCATGGTGCTCATTTATATCGCCAACTTTGTGCTCGCTGCGATCCTGTACTGAATCCTAGTCTGTTTTGTAAAGATTCTGTTAAGCAAAAAGGCAGAAAAAGTCCTTTGGATTTTGCAGAACCTGTTGTAGACTACAGGTGTGCTACGGCGAAAATGCCTGGCAACCCGGTTCGGGAGAGGAAAATGAATACGAAATTGGTACTTGGGGGCTTCGGCCTGCTTTGCGTCACTTCTGCCTATGCAGGCATCACATTTGAACTTGGCTATGGAGATGCGAACTTCGCAAATCTCAACAGTTCGGCTGTCGGAACCATGCTTCCTATCGACCGACCGGTCACGATCCCGATTCTCAACCAGACCTTTACGGTGCAAATCTGGGCCACTTACGAGGGTACTGCCGACCTTTCCGCAATCGGCGGGATTTTGTTCGTCGGCACCGATCTAATGAAGGTTGGCAACCATACGACCGATATCGCCGGTCTCATGAGCCAGGGCAAAAAACGGATGCTTCAACCCGCGGCCGAATTCAGTAATCCGGCCAAGGGCTTCCAGGGCTTCAACTCGAAGAATGAGCCGAAAAATCTCGATCTCACGTTCCTCAAGAACACGATTCGATCGGAGTGGGGCGAGGAAGTTAAGGATCGCTCCGTCGGAGTCAATGGTCCTTTCGGCTTCGGCGTCGGCAATTCTGCCACGATAAAGCCGGGAGTTCCCTTCCGCGTTGCCGACCTCGTCATCACCAACCGACGGCTGAGCGACTCGATTTTTGGAGATGAGGCTGGCGAAAACGGACTGACTCTCAATGTCGTCCGAAACGCTGGAACTGGAACCAACTTCCTCGGCGGCTATACCGACCCGCACTACCCGGTGGATACGAAGCGATATCAAGTCTATGCCGCCGTTCCCGAGCCGATGACCCTGGGCGCCCTCGCTCTCGGTTTGGCCGCAATGGCACGACGACGCAATCGAGGCTAATCTTCGGCCAACGGTGCTCTACCAGGGAGGCCCAGACGGGCCTTCCTGGTTTCTTGTTTTTCGGCAATTGGCCGTAGAATAGAGCGTGGCTGAGTCGGACCGATCGGAAATCCTCAAGGACCCCCGGCCCTTGAGGATCTTGTACCTCGACCTCAATGCCTACTTTGCCAGTGTCGAACAGGCCGAGGACCCCAAATTGCGCGGTGTCCCGGTTGGCGTCTGCCCGGTCATGGCCGACTCGAGCTTCATCATCGCTGCCAGCTACGAGGCCAAGCGGTTTGGGGTCAAAACGGGCACCCAGATCGGCGAGGCTCGGCGACTCTGCCCTGAGATCAAGCTGGTGCCCGCCCAGCCGGCCCTCTACACCCACTATCACCGCCGGGTCCTTGAAGTCGCAGAACAGGTTCTGCCGATCGAAAAGGTCTGCAGCATCGACGAGATGCGGTTTCGGCTGATCGGCAGCGAACAAACGCCCGAGACTGCCCGGAGTCTGGCTCAGCGGATGAAGTCTGTTCTGAGAGACGACCTGAGCCCCTGCCTCACCTGTAGCATCGGAATCGCGCCGAACTCCTTTCTCGCCAAGCTCGGAACGGACCTGCAGAAGCCCGATGGGCTGGTCGTGCTGCGCGCCGAGGATCTTCCCGGTCGGATCGAGGGGCTAGCGCTTACAGAGTTTGCCGGCATCAACCGCAAGATGGAGAGCCGCCTCAAGGCAGCAGGAATCTTCAACTCGACCGATCTCCTGGCCCGAAGCCCAGCCGAACTCCGCGCCGCCTTTGGCAGCGTGATCGGCGACCGCTGGTGGTATCTCCTGCGCGGATATGACCTCGAACTCCCCGAGACCAGTCGAAAGTCGCTCGGCCACAGTCACGTTCTGCCCCCCGAGTTTCGCACTGATCAGGGTTGCCGGGAGGTGCTCTTGCGGCTAATCGGAAAGGCGACGGCTCGACTCCGCGCCAACGATCTGTATGCGCAATCCATCAGCTTCAGCGTGAAGGGTTTCGGTCGGACCTGGCACCACCAACAACGGATGCCGGCCACCCACGACACCGTCGCCATTCAGGGCCTCTTCTTGGATGCCTGGGAACACCGGGACTTTGAGAAGCCGCGCTCGGTTTCGATCACCTTTTCCGATTTGTGTGGGGCCGAGGCCATCCAACCTTCGCTCTTCGAGGAGATCCCAGATCGCGAAGAATTCAACGCCGCACTCGACACTTTGAATCAAAAGTTTGGGAAGAATACGGTCTATCTGGCGGGAATGCAAAAGGCGAAGGACACGGCCAAGGAAAAGATCGCCTTTCACAAGACGGAACTCTTCAGCGAGGGCCGTGACGATCACCAATGGCCGGACACCTTTCGCGGGATCCCGCGTCCCCCGGAAGAATGAACCATTCCGCCGCCCCCGGCCCGAGCCGCGCCCTCGTCCCGTGGGGAACCAAATACTAAAAAACCCCATCCAGACAGAATCCCCCACGGGACTCCGCCCTCGGGGGCGGCGAAGAACCCAGCCCGCCCTCTTCGGACGGGCTGAGCGAGTCATCAGCGGGGGCGAGTCGGTTCTTCCCAGGCCGTGAATGCCTTGCCGACGATCTGGCCCCACTTGGCTTGCTGGGCTTGGCTCAAGGCGCTCCAGGCCTTATCGTAAGCGGCGGCCTTCTTGGCCTGCATTGTCTTCCAGTCGGGTCGGTCCCCGCCAGGGCCGCCCTGTCCGGGGCCACCTTGTCCGGGGCCACCACGACCAGGGCCCCGTCCGGGCCGAAGATCTTGGACCAGCGACTCGATGGTCTGAACTTGCGAGTCCGTCAAATTCAACTGTTCGGCGACGCGGCGATCAAGCATCGACATCGGAGCGTTGAACTGCATGACGAGCTGTTGCAACCGGTTGTGCTGCTCGGTGCTCAGGATCTGGTCGAGCGGGCCCTTGCCCGGCTCGCCCGGTCCACCCGCGCCCGGACCACCACGGCCAGGTCCCTCGCCTCGGGGTCCGCCACCATCCTGCGGTGGGCGAAGATCCTTGATCGCCTGCAATTGGGCCGACGAAAGCTTGAGTTCCTTCTGGACGGAAGTCATTTGGATGAGCATCATTCCGCCGCCCGCTCCACGTTGGCCGCCTCGCGGCCCCCCCATTTCGGGTCCACGGCCTCCGCCTCGCGGTCCGCCGCTTTGCTGTTGAGCAAGGGATGCCATCGAGGTGCCGAGCACCAGGCTCGCCGCCACTAAACTGAGGATGAGGGTCTTTTTCATGTTCTTGGTACTCCTTGTGCCGAATCTCTCTCGGCTGACCTTATCTTCCCAAGACTTTATGAGGAAGTTATGAGATTTGCGGTCGAGGGAAAAGAAATCCAAAATATCGTTCCGACCCCGGGTTCGCTCTCGACTCCGAGAGTCGCCCCGCTGGCCTGCGCAAGGGACCGAGCAATCGACAGTCCCAAGCCAAATCCACCTCGCTGGCGAGTCCGCGATTCTTCGGCCCGGTAGAACCGATCAAAAAGGTGAGGGAGATGCTCGGGCGCGATCCCCGGTCCCGAATCCGCAATCTCGAGTCGGTCGTCCCGCCATCGCGCCGCAATCAGCCCCAAGCCGGGGGTATGCGCCGCGGCGTTCTCCACGAGGTTTCGCAAGATCTGCCGAAGCGCATCCGGGTTCGCAAGCACCTCTAAATCAGGATCCAGTTCATTTCTCCACCGCGGATCGGAGCGGAGCCCCAGTGCATCAATCACTTCTTCCACCAGCGCGAAGGGTCCAGTTTTCTGGACCGGAAGGGGATCTTTCGCGTGATCGAGTCGCGCCAAGGTCAAGAGCAGGTCGGTAAGCCGGGTCATCTGTCCGACCTGACGATCGATGGTCGCCAGGCAGGCCAATTGCTCCTCGGGGGTCGCGCTGGGGTGAAGACCGTTCTCGGCCGCAAGGCGGATGCCCGTCAGCGGCGTACGCAGCTCGTGAGCCGCGTCGCTAGTGAACCGCCGCTGCCGATCCAGAGAGCTGACCAAGGCCTGATTGGCCCCTTGGAGACTTGTCGTCATGCGGTTGAGCGCTTCGGAGAGACGACCAATCTCATCTCGATCCTCGATCGGGATCACCTCTGACCTCTCGGGATCAGAGGCAATCCGCTCTGCCGCCGCCGTCAGGCGAGAGAGTGGGAGCAATACCAGACCCGAGAACCTCCGGGCCAAGAGGATCGACCCTAGAACAACCACCGGCAAGGCCAAAACCATGACACCAAATTGGGCTCGGCGCGCGAGCTCGAAGGATCCGAGTTCGCGCGAAATCTGCACCACCCCCGTGACCGTCCCCCCTTCGCGCCGAGGAACCGACACCACACGCGTCGGAATTCCTTCAATCACCACGGTTGAAATCACCTCTTGCCCCTTCACCGCGGTCAAGAACAGCTCTTGGTTGATCGGCCCACGATTGTCGCCCCGCATCAGGTTCGCGCCGTTCCGGTCCAAAAGAATCGGGCGGAGATCCGGCCCGATCGGTCGACGCGGTCCCTCGGGACGACCTCGGCCCATCCCTCCCCGTCCGGGGACCGGTCCCGGACCTGCCATTCGAGCCATTTCTCGGGCCCGTATCCAGAGATCCTGGTCCACGGTAGCCATCAACGAACGATGACTAGCCCAAGCCACGAGCCCAGCCGTCCCGATCAAGGCGAGGGCCAGATAGAGCGCATTGAACCAAACCAGACGACGGGTCAGCGATCCTGAGATGATGGGCCCTCCGTCGATTCAAGGGTATAGCCGAGCCCGTGCACGGTCCGGATCAATCGACCCGAGGGATCGATCTTCTTTCTCAAACTGGCCATGTGAAAGTTGACCGTATTGGGCAAGGCTTCGTCATTGTTCCAAACCCGCTCCAGAATAGCGTCGCGAGTCAGGACCCGACCCGGGTTCTGGGCAAGGGCCTCCAACAAGCTGAGTTCTCGAGGAGTCAGGCTCACGACCTGACCGGCCTGGCGGACGATCCGGGCCTTTGTGTCGATCTCCAGATCGGCGACCCGCAAGACACTGGATCGAACCGCAGACTCTCGACGCGCCAAAGCCCGAACCCGGGCCAAGAGCTCCTCGACCGAAAACGGCTTGACCAGATAGTCGTCGGCACCGCCATCCAACCCGGCGACCCGGTCGGCCACGGCGTCGCGAGCAGTCAGCATGAGAACGGGCGTTGTGATCCCCATCTCTCGCAGGGTGCGGCAAATTTCGATCCCACTCCTCTGCGGCAACATCCAATCCAGCAGCAAAACTCCATAGGAGTGGATCATCGCGGCCTCTTCGCCCGCCTCGCCGTCCGCTTGCCAATCCACCTCGTACCCCGCCCGACGCAAGGCGGTCTGCACCCCTTGGGCGATGTCGGGATCATCTTCGACGAGGAGGACGCGCACCTCCGGATTGTAGCGGCAAGTTGTGAGGATTCGGTGAGGAGCGCGGCTAAACCCTCCCGTCCCGAAATCTCGTAGACTCCAACGGTAACGCATGGAGATCATCGCCGCTGACGTCGTGGTGCTTGGTTCGGGGATCGCCGGACTCTCAACCGCGCTGGAATGCGCGGGCCAAAAGGTCCACGTCATCACGAAGGCCACTCTGGTCAGCGGGTCGAGCAGCGTTTGGGCTCAGGGCGGCTTGGCGGCCGCGATTGCGGACTACGATTCGCCCAAGCTCCACGCCGCCGACACCCTTCACGCGGGGGCTGGGTTGAGCGAGCCGGAGGTCACCGAAGTCCTCACCGAGGAGGCCCGCGACGCAGTCCAGTTTCTTGCCGATATCGGGACCCGCTTTGACCTTGATAGCGATGGCAACTTTGAACTTGCCCGCGAAGCTGCCCACGCGCACCCGAGGGTTCTCCACGCCAACAAAGACGCCACCGGACGCGAGCTCGTCCGCGCCCTTGCCCTAGCCGCACAACGCGCGCCAAACATCACGATTCATGAGAACGCCCGGGCCCTCAAGATCGACCTCGATGCCAATGGCGCGGTCGGAGGAGTGGTGGTGGTCGAAGGGGATCGACTGATCTTCTTCCAAACGCGAGCGATCGTCCTGGCCACCGGGGGCGCGGGTCAACTTTATCGGTACACGACCAATCCGCCCGAAGCCACCGCCGACGGCCTGGCCCTCGCCGCTCGCCTCGGCGCAGTGATGAGCGATCTGGAGTTCGTCCAGTTTCACCCCACCGCGCTGCGTTCCGTTCACGATCCTTTACCCTTGGTCACCGAAGCCCTGCGCGGCGCCGGGGCCCACCTCATCGACGAAACTGGCCAACGGTTCATGGTCCCGATCCATCCCGCCGCCGAACTCGCCCCTCGCGACATCGTGGCCCGAGGGGTCTGGAGCGTTCTAGCCGATGGCCGAACGCCTTCTCTCGACGCACGGGCGGCCGTCGGAGAGGCCTTCCCCGAGCGGTTTCCGACCGTCTTTAACGGTTGCATGGAGATCGGCATCGACCCCCGGCGCGAGCCCATCCCAATCGTCCCGGCCGCTCACTACCACATGGGGGGAGTCTCGGTCGACCTGGACGGAAGAAGTTCGGTCAGCGGACTCTGGGCTTGTGGAGAAGTCAGCTCCACCGGGGTGCACGGAGCCAATCGTCTGGCCTCGAATTCCCTCCTTGAGGCCGTGGTCTTCGGGAAGCGGGTCGGCCAAAGCATCCTTGGACTAGACCATACCGATCCGCCGCTCCTCAATCCCTATCACAACCAGGATTTCCGCCTGGCTGATGATCCCGACCCCACCCTTGTGGCCGAGATGCGAGAAACGATGTGGGACCTCGTCGGGCTGGTCCGGGATGAGGATGGTTTATTGGACGCCAGGGCCCGATTCCAGTCCATCTACGAAAAGGCCGGGCCAGGCCGCCTTCGGGACCGAGCTCGCATCTCCTGGGCCATCACCGAGGCGGCGAGGATCCGCAAAGAGAGCCGGGGCGCCCACTACCGCCGCGATTTCCCCGAACTCAATTCGGAACTGAAGAGGCACAGTCGCACCCAATGGGATTCCATCGCCGACACCTGGGCGGTGGAGTTTGAAGAGGAGCTCGTCCCCCTATGATCACCCCCCACCTGATAGAACGAGCCGTTCGGCTTGCCCTGGAAGAGGACCTTGGCCTAGCCGGAGATCTCTCGGCCCTCGCGATCCCGCCCGACCAAACAAGCCAGGCCCGGTTCTTGGTCAAGGCGACGGGGGTTGTGGCCGGACTCGAAGTTGCCCGCGTGGCCTTTGCTCTGACCGATCCGACGGTCCAATTCGAGTCTCACTTCAGCGACGGCGACCGCGCAAAACCAGGCGATGTCGTGGCCAGTGTCTCGGGCAAGACACGTTCCCTCCTAACTGCCGAGCGAACGGCGCTCAACTTTCTCGGTCACCTTAGCGGAATCGCGACCGCCACCCGCACCCTGGTTGACCTCATCCATGGGACCAAAGCCAAGATCGTGGATACCCGCAAGACCACCCCCGGGCTGCGGGCGCTCGAGAAGTATGCCGTGCGCTGCGGCGGAGGATTCAACCACCGGATGGGTCTCTTCGATGCCGTGATGCTCAAGGACAACCACCTTGCCGCTTCTCCCTCAATCACCGAGGCGGTGTCTCGGGTCCGAGCCCCATTGGGGCACCTGGTCCCGATCGAGATCGAGATTGCCCGGCTGGAAGACCTCGAAGAAGCCGTTGCCACCAGGGCCAACGTCGTCATGCTCGACAACATGTCCCCCGAGCAGGTCCGCGAAGCAGTCACTCAGACGGAGGGACGCGTCGTTTTGGAGGCAAGCGGAAACCTCAACGCCTCGACGATCCGGGCCTATGCGGAGACCGGAGTCGATGTTCTGAGCGTGGGGGCGATCACCCACAGCGCCCCCAATCTGGACATCAGCCTCGAATTCTCTCCTTAGCGCCGCCGCAAGAGCGAATCGAGCAGGATCAAGGGCGAAAGGAATGTGCTGACATCCTGGATCGCGAGGTTCCGACTTGGGTTGAAGAGCAGGATGTCGTCGGCTTGCACCATCGGGTTCGCGGTCTCCTTTCCATCTCTCAGGAACTCGTCGAGATTCAGCTCCATGACCTTGACCTTCCCATCCGGCTGAGGCCGGGCCAAGAAGACTCGGCGGAACGTCCCGCGCTCCACCAAACCCCCAGCCCGAGCCAGCATGTCGCTGACCCGATACTCTTGACCATCTTCGAGGGGATACGTCCCCGCATCCTTGACGCTGCCGAGCACGATCACCACCCGCTCGTTTCGCCGGACGATGACGACATCTCCGTCTTGAAGCGGGAAGTCGGTGGCAGGCTTTCCGAAGAAGGGGCCGGTGCTATCCACCCGGAAAATCTGACCCTTGCGGAGGACCACCACGTTGCTCAGGGTGCCCGTCGGCAGGGTTCCACCCGCCTTGGCGATGGCGCTATTGACGCTAAAGTCACTGCGGAGGAGATATTCCCCCGAGTCCTGAACTTCGCCGGTCACCGCAATCCGGATGCTGGCCCGACGGCTTACGACGATCGTGTCGCCGGCCTGCAGAGGGAGTTGCACCTGGTCGGGCTGGGGAGTTCGGGGGAGCGGGATCAGTTCGGGCCCGCGCCGCACAGCGATCTCATATTCTTCGTCGGCGAGTTCAACGATTCCGCCTGCTTGGGCCACGGCCTGATAAGCATCCAGGGCGGTCGAGAGACGATATTCGCCCGGGGACTTAACGCTCCCGGTCACCCACACTCGGACGTAAGGGGCCAACTCAATGGTCACGACGTCGTCGGGATCCAGAGTCCGGTTCCCAGAGGCCGAGTCTTTTTCGAGAATGGTCGTCAGGGATTCGCTCAAAATGGCCTTTCCGCCCCGAGTCAAGGTCAGCCGAAGCTGATCGGGTGTCGAGCCCAGGTTGACCGTGGCCAAAATCTTCCGCAAAGTCAAATCGGTCGCGTAGGGGACGGCCGAACCGGTCGCGGTGCTCGTCACCGAAGCCTGCTCGCTGCTCGCCCCACCCACGTTCACCACATAGACAAAACGCGTCCGCTGCAGACGGTAAAAGACATTGATCTTAGGATCCTTCAGCCTTTTGGAGAGTGCCCGGACCAAGCTCTTCTCAATTTCTTGGGTTGTGAGGCCCGCGACCGGAACTCGGCCGAAGGCAGGCCCCGTGACGCTACCGTCACTCAGGACAGCATAGTCGCCCGAAATCTCCGGCGCGCTGATGACCTGAATCGCGAGAACATCACCAACCGCCGCCCGCACCTCCGAGCCAGAGGTCGGCGGCTGCATCAATGCGGCCAAGAGGACGAGAGCCGAGGCACTACCCATCCCCCCTAAATTACCCGTTCGGGGTATTCTCTCTGTTCTCAAGCGGGTGTAGCTTAGTGGTAAAGCTCCAGCCTTCCAAGCTGGCTATGCGGGTTCGATTCCCGCCACCCGCTCCAAAGTCCTCTTCCTAGTCACACTGGACATAGAGAAAAATCGCCGGTCCGTCACCATGGGCCTCGTTCAATTCGTGCATGTGCCGGACCGTCCGGTTGATGGTCGCCGACTCCCCGGGGGTCAGAATGAAGGACTCTTCCCCGATGTGGAACCGGAGCGAGCCCTGTAGGCAATAGATGAAGGCTTCGCCGCTCGGTTGTTGGCTCCAGCCACTCGGGCCGTAAACCTCGAAGATCGCGGCTTTCAGACGCCCCTGGGTCAAGTTGCATGGAAGTCGCTTGAAAAACTGGCTTGCAAGCCCTTGTCGTCCCAATCGCTTGCGGACGGCCGGATCGCGGATAGCTTCCGCGGTCGAGACTTCGCTCGGTTCCTCAACGTTGTCCAAAAAGAGGCGGTACCAGTGCTCGGGCTGGATTTCATTCTTGGCGAAGTGAGCCCCTTCCGATCGGGATTCGGCTACGATCGGCTCCATGACGGGCAATACCCCGTAGAAATTGAAAACTCGGGTGAGAGTGGACTCGCGGACTCGCTTGCCAGCCTCGAGGGCAAGGAGAGTGTTCTTGTCGATCCCGACGTTGCGTGCTACCTCCCTGATGGTTAAACCTGCACGTATCCGTACTTCCTTCAGCCTCTTCCCCCGAAGGAAGGATTCTTTGCTGGCAAGCATTTGGGATGGGTTCGTGGCTTTCTCTTCACTCATTTCAGACAATTTTCCCTCCGCGTCTGAATTTTAACATCCTACCGGAGTGGACATCGCTCATTTTCGGAAAATTCGGCGAATGATGAAGCATCTCCGACGGAAAGTCTCTTCATGAAAATCGCAAGTTGTAGCGTGGTGGGAATGGTGTTGCTCTTCGGGTGCCTCGGCTGTGGCACCTCTGAGGCTGGCAAGGCCTCTCCACCTGCAAACGAGCCTTCAACTCCAGGGAAGGCGCAAGAGCTTTCGAGCGGAGAGACGTTGACTGAAGCCGGGCGAGCTGGCGATAGCCGAGTCGGCTCTTCTCGTCCGTCCGATTCCCGTTGAAAAAATCCCCCAGGACATTACTCATGCTGAACACCCATTGCTCACTCCGCTCCCTCGCCGTCGGCGTCGTCCTCTCCATGGGCGTAGCAGCTTCGGCCCAGACCTTCTATCGAGTCGTCGAGCTCGGGAGTAGCTCCGCATCCAAAATCAACAACACTGGCTTCGTCATCTTCGGGTCCGCCCAGGTCCTCGATCCCGCGACGAGCACCGTCTTCACCCTTCCTAATCTCGGTAGTGCAACCCGAAGTCTTTCGGCCCTCAACAACAATCAAATCGCTACGGGCAGAGCTCGCACGACCAGTTCGGCGGGAAGTCAGCGCGCCGTCCGCTTCGATGTTCTGACCAGCACGGCCCAAGTCTTGGGGACCCTCGGTGAGCGCAGCGAAGGGCTCGGAATCAATTCGGCCGGCACGATCGTCGGCTCGGCCCGCTCCACTTCTACAGCCTCGACTCAGCGAGCTGTCCGGTACGACTCCACCGGAGCCGCCTTTAACTTGGCAACGGGAACGGCGAACTCGGCTTCGGTCGCAAACGATATCAACGACAGCAACCAAATCGTGGGAGGAGGGCGACTGCCAGGCGATACGGCCGATCAGCCGCTCGTCTATAACTTCCTGGGCGGCGCAACCCGTTTGCCGGTCCTTGCTGGCACCGACCGTGGCGAGGCCAACGCACTGAACAATCTCGGATTTGCGGTGGGTCGATCGAGCAATCTGACCTCCGACACCCGGCGCGCCTCGATCTGGGACCTGAGCGCGGGGACCGTCAGCGAGTTGCTCAAGCCAGCGGGCAATATGTCCGGAACTGAGGCCTACGACATCAACAACTCCGGGGTGGCGGTTGGCTCATCCCTGATTCGATCGGTCACGTCGGTTGCAGTCGTATGGCAAACTTCCCAGGGCCAGCTCCTCAATGACTTGGCGATTGACGTTCCCGACGGGATCCGGTTCCGAACGTGTACGGGGATCAACGACTCTGGCCATATCGTCGTTTCCAGCCTAGTGGGCGAATCCACTCCTCGTTCCTTCCTGCTGATCCCGGACAATGAGTTCTCCTCAGTTTCAGGAACTCTAAATCTCCAAGATCTGTCGACTTCCGCGAACTACCCGATCCCGGCCGTCGTCGAGATCCGAAACCCAGGCACCTTGGACATCGTCCGCACCACGTCTGCGTGGGTCCGACCGGATGGAAGCTACCAATTCCAAACCAAGCTCCAAGGCACCTATGACATCGCGTTCAAGGGCGTCTCTTGGCTCCGCAAGGTCGTCCCCAACGTGACCCTATCACACGCTGCTCCGGCCACCGTCAACGCTTCGCTGCCCAATGGCGATGTGGACAACGACAACCAGGTCACCATCTTTGACTACATCGAAATCAGCGACGCTTTTGATGCCACCACCGCGGATCTGAACTACAACGAAGCGGCCGACCTCGACCGCGACGAAGTCATCACGATCTTCGACTACATCATCCTCAGCAGCAACTTCGACCAAATCGGCGACGAATAGTCTAACTCCGTCTTCTTCGTTCTTCTCGGATCACCATGCCCCTGCCCCTTAGCAAGGCAGGGGCATCTTTTCTTTTCATCATTCACCTAGCCCGAACCTCCATACCTGTGATAACGCTCAGGGTCCCCGTTCGTCTAGAATGACCGAAGGCTTATCCTCGGAGGGATCGCGTTTTTGCATAAAGGACTATCCGCACTTCTCATACTCGCTCTTGCCCAAGCGGCATCGGCCCAGGCCACCCCGACGGTTCAGCGCGTCACGATTCGCGGCCTCAGCACAATCCCCCAGAACTCCGTTCTGACCGCGATGACCCTAACCGTGGGGCAGGCCTATAGCGAGTCCCGACTCGAAGAGGATCGTGTCTCCATCGAGAACCTGGGACTCTTCCGCGAGGTCCGTGTCTTCGGCCGACCGATCACCGAATTCGAGTACGAAGTGCTCGTCGAGGTCGTCGAAAACCCCGTCATCAAGGAGATTCGAATCTCAGGCAACACCGTCTTTCCAAGCGAGAAGATTCGCGAGCAGATCACCCAGCAAATCGACCAGGTCTTCAACCTGAGGACTGTCGATCCTACCGTCCTCGCTATCGCCCAGCTATACCAGAAAGAAGGCTACTTCGCCCTTGCCGATATCGGCCCGCTCGAAGAGGCCCCGGGGACTCTCAACGTGGTGATCCGCGAACGCCAGGTCAACGATATCGTCGTGACGGGTCTGCGCAAGACTCGGCCCTCGATCATCCGGCGGCTCATCAAGACTAAACCAGGAGAGGCCTACAGCCGCTTTAAGTGGGACGCCGACATTCGCCGCCTTGAGAGTACCGGGTGGTTCGAGTCGATCCAGGCGACCGAACCGCTGGCCGGGACTGGACGGAGCGACCTCAACCTCGACGTCAAGGAACTCAACACCGGCCAGATCGGTCTGGGGGCTTCGCTCGATCCGCGGAGCCGCCTGGCGGGCCAGCTCCGCTTTGGCGATACGAACTTCAATGGGACGGGCCAGAGCATCATCCTCAGCCTGCAGCAAGACACCGCCGGAACGGGCCTCTCAAGTAGCATCGACTACTCCAACCCGTTCATGGATTCCCGCGACACCGCGCTCTCGGCCCGGATTTTCAGCCGCGTCTTTAGCTACTTTGGCGGCTCGGGATTCAACAACAACAATTCGCCAGACTCCGAGCGGTTCGATGAACGTCGCAACGGTTTTCAAATCGGACTTTCTCGGCCCTTTGGACGCCAGTACGTTGGGACCGTTGGTCTCAGCGGTGAGGAGATCAAGACCCTGAAGCTCCGACTGACGGGCAATCAGTTCGTCCAACAAGATGGGACCATCCTCACGTTCTTGGCTCAGGTCTCGCGCGACCGCAGAGACGTTCCCCTTGATCCTATGGAAGGGGATTTCACCCGTCTCACGATCGAACCCGCGTTCATCAACATCACTCGGGTCGGAGGTAGCGTCGGAGCCAATACGGACATCCTCGGTAGGGGACGGTTCCTTCGAACCGGTATTGAGTACAAGACCTTCTTCAGCAAGCGTCCGGAAGACCTGACCAAGATCGGGAACCCCCGCCAGGTCATTGCCTTCCGCGCCCGGTATGGCACCATCCTCGGCACCGTTCCGTTCTTCGAACAGTTCTTCTTGGGCGGGGCCGACTCGCTCCGTGGCTACAACGACCAGCGCTTCTGGGGCAAAAACGTCTTTGCCGCCTCGGGTGAATATCGCTACCCGATCCAAAGGCAATTCAACATCATCGGATTCGTCGATTACGGCGGTGCATGGGGTGGATACGGCACGTTCAATGACTTTTCTCAAAGCCGAACGGCGAAATTCCATCTCGGATACGGGACAGGCGTGGGATTCCGCACCCCTCTCGGGCTGATTCGGATCGACTTCGGGTTCACTCCTAAAGGAGAGAGCCGCACTCACTTCTCCATCGGAGGTTCCTTCTAGGGGAACGAGAGCTCAACACAAGCGAGGACTTGAAAGAAATGAAACTCAATACAAAATGGATGGGCTGGATCGTCGCCGCGGGGAGCATCGGATTCATGATGCTTTCGGGCTTTCAGCCAGCCCAAGAAAAGACGGGCGTCGTGGACCTGAATCGGGTCCTGAACGAGAGCGACCGAGGCCGGAAGGCCAACCAGGATCTTCAGAATGCCCTCGCCGTTCGCGAGGATCTCCTGAATTTCGTCAACACCTATCGGATTCTCACCCTTGATCAAGCCGCGAAACTGCGCGAACTTAGCCTCAAGCCGACTCCCACCGAAGCCGACAAAGCTGAGATCGAAAAGATCAAGAAAGAAGTCATCGACTCTGACAAGCGACGGAACGAGATCCTGCAAAAGACCAATCAGACCGAGGCCGAGCAAATGGCTCTGCGCGACTTTGCCGACCGGGCCCGCACCGTCGCCGAGCGCATCTTGCCCCGCTGGGACCAGGAGATGCAAGGCGAAATGTCTCAACTCGAGACCAAACTCCGCCAAGAGACTCTTGAGGCCGCTCGGGTTGCTCTGCGCGATACCGCCAAGACACAGGGATTCACCGTCGTGATCGAGTCGACGGTCGCCCCCTACGGCGCGAACGACTTGACCGAACCCACGATCAAGACCATGAACGCCAAGCGATAGCCGTGCGCCCTCTCCTCGCCCAGGGCCCGTCTCGTCCCGGCCTCGTCTGGGGACTGGTGGTGTGGAGTTGGGCTGCCCTTCTTTCGGGGTGCAGCCCATCTCCTCAGTTCGTCTCGGTGGATCTGTCCCAAGTCCCCATGACAGCCTCCAAGGAGCCCTCCCAACTCGCCGCCGAACGCTCCGATGCTCTTGGTGCCACTCCCGAACCCGCCGCCCGCATCGCAGCCAGCGGAGCACTTCGCCGTTCGGATCTTCGACCCACCGTCGAACCGATCCCCCCGCTCGATCCATCGGCTCAGCGAAAGAACCGCACTCGGCTCTTGGAGGCCCTCGCCCGCTCCGAGAATCGCGCCTTAGACACGGTCGAATCAAGTGACCGGAAAGAGGCCGAACGGCGACTGAGAGAGCGGCTCGGCACAGCCTTTAACGAGGTTCGCCCTCTCCTCGTCGCCACCGGATCGGCCAAGCTCCCCATCGTTCTCGAGCTCTCCAACTCCGTTGGATTCCCTGACCCCGGAGGACCCAACCAGAAAAACCGTCCAGAATGGGGCCGCGAAGCCCCCGAAAAGATCGAGGCCCTTCGCAATGAGATCAAGCGGCTGGATCGAGAGCTGCGAGAAAAGCTCGACGCCGAGTTGGCCGTGATCCAGACCGAGTATGCCACTTCGCTCGCCGAGATCCGCGTCCGCCGGGCACAGTTGGAAGACGCCATCTACCTCGCCAAGGAGAACGAGCTCGACCGCCTCTTGAACGTGGACCGCCGGGCCGAAAACCTCCAACTGGAGCCGCTCGAGCTGCCACCATCTGCGAGGATGTTCCAAGCCCAACCCCTTCCGGCCCTCCCGCGGATCCCGACGACTCGCCCTCAGCCAGTCGCGCAGCCGCCAATCGAGGGATCCCAGGAGGACGAACTCAAACTCTTCCTCAAGATTCACGGCTACCAACTGGCCCCAGCCGGACCGAGGACCATCGACCGCACCAAGGAGTTTTTAGAATGGCGCAAGAGCTACCAAGTTGGACGCTAGCCGAATTAGCCCCCCTTCTGGGAGGCGAACTGATCGGCAACCCCGAGCAGAGAATCTCTCGCCCGATCGAGGCCGGCGATAGCGATGAGGGGGGCATCTGCTTTGCCGAGTCAGAGAAGTTTCTCCAACTCGTTATGGAGTCCCGAGTTGGGGCCGTGATCCTGAGTCAGCAGGTCCCGGGGCTCGTCGCAAACCAGATCGTCCACCCCGCTCCGCGACTGGCCTTTGCAAAGTTTCTCCACCTCTTCCGGCGGCCGCTTTCGATTTCGTCCGGGATCCATTCGACTGCACTCGTCGACCCCTCGGCTCAGATCGATCCCACTGCGAAGATCGGCCCTTACGTCGTCATCGGGCCGGATTCCCATGTCGGGGCTGGGGCCGAAATCCACCCCTTCTGCTATATCGGCGATCGCTGCTCGGTGGGGGCGGGCTGCGTGCTGTACCCCCACGTGGTTCTCTTGCAAGAGGTGACTCTCGGCGAAGGCTGTCGGCTCTTCCCTGGAGTGGTGCTTGGCGCCGACGGCTTCGGCTATGCCCCCTCTCCCGAGGGACTGATGCCGATCCCACAGGTCGGATCGGTTGAACTCGGCCGGAGTGTTGACCTCGGGGCCAACACGACCGTCGACCGAGCTACGGTCGGAAAGACAAAGATCGGCGACGGGACCAAGCTCGACAACCTCGTCATGGTCGCCCATAACGTGCAGATCGGCCCCCACACGGTGGTTGCAAGTCAGGCCGGAATCGCTGGGAGTGCAACGATTGGCGCCCAGGTGATCATGGGCGGACAAAGTGGGGTGAAGGACCACGTTTCGATCGCCGACCGCGTCACCCTGGCAGGCCGCGCCGGAGCTATTGGGAACGTCGAGTCACCCGGAGAGTATTTTGGGCTACCCGCCCAACCGGTTCGCGAAACCTTGCGCCAGATGGCAGCGGTGAAAAAACTTCCCGATCTTGTCAAACGGATCCAAGCCATCGAGGCGGCATTGGATAAGCTGAGTAAGTCATGATTTTTGAGCGCCAGACCCTCGATACCGATCTCACTTTTGAGGGGCCGGGCCTCCATCGCGGCGAGCCCACCCGAGTTGTGATCTCGGGAGGCAACGAAGGGATCCAGTTTCGACAAGGATCCAACCGGATCGAGGCGATTCCCGAGAACGTTTCCGACACCTCTCGTTGCACCCGACTCGGCGACATCGGGGTGATCGAACACCTGATGAGCGCCCTCGCCGCGGCGGGCATCACCGACGCCGAGATCGAGGTCACGGGCTGCGAACTCCCCGCCGCCGACGGATGCGCTGGGCCCTACATTCAAGCCCTCTTGGCCGCCCCCCGCAAGGCTCTCAGGTCGGTGGAGGTCGAGGGCCTCTTTGCCCGGGTGTATGAAAAGTCCGAAACCCACAGCGTCGCGATTGGCCGAGGCGAAGGCTGGTGGCGCTACGAGTTCTTGACTGGGGACCGTTGGCCTGGCGTTCAGGACTTTGAGCTCAAGCTCAATCCCGAAACCTACGCGCAGGAAATCGCCCCGGCCCGGACTTTTTGCTTTGCCGAAGAACTTCCTCATCTCGAACAAGCAGGGTTGGGTCAGGGTTTGGATGCCACCACCGCGCTCGTTCTCGGCGTGAGTGGCTACGAAAATGAGGCGCGGTTTCCCGAAGAACCTGCGCGACACAAACTCTTGGACCTCATCGGCGATCTTTACCTGGCGGGGCTACCTCCGCAATTCTTGAACGTCGTCGCCGAGCGAAGTGGGCACCGGGCCAACGTCGCCGCCGCGGCCAAATTGCGGTCAGCGGTTCGGGTTCAGGCTGCCGGTTAGCCGTGGGCTCGGCCCGCCGAGGGCGGGATCCAAGGCGTCGCGGAGCGGCGGGGCCCCTGGATCGGGTGCGGCCTCGGGCTCGGCGGGCCGGGCCTTAACCTTTGCCGGGTAGAACTGCGGGCATGAATCGGTTTCTTTCACTAGTTCTCGCCGCCGCATGCTGTTCGGCCGCCCTGGCGTTTCGTGTGACCCTCGTGCACACCAATGACGTCCATTCTCGCGTGGAGCCCGCAACGGTGAACAAGAAGCCTTACGGAGGCTACTCCAGAGTCTCAACTCTCTTCCAGCAGATTCGTGAACGGGACAAACGGGCCGTCTTTCTGAACGCGGGGGACACGTTCCAGGGCACGCTCTACTACAACGTTTACAAAGGGGCGGCCGATGGGCACCTCATGAATCTGCTGCGCTATCAGGCGATGGCGCTTGGCAACCATGAGTTCGACGACGGACCGATGGGCCTCCTCCCCTTCGCGAAAGCAGTGCAGTTTCCTCTGCTCTGTGCCAATCTCGACTTTGCCGGGGAGCCCGAGCTTGCTCAATACGTTAAACCGCATACCACCCTCACGATCGGCCGAGACCGGATCGGACTCATTGGCCTCATGACTCCAGATCTCCCCACCATTGCCGCCCCTGGTCCGAACATCAAGCTGCTGGATCTTGACCGCTCACTCCGGCGGAGCATCGACTCGCTCGCCCGCGAAGGAGTGCGGCAGATCGTCGTGCTGAGCCACTGTGGGTACGAAATGGACCTTGAGATCGCGAAGCGCCACCCCGACATCGATGTCATCCTCGGTGGCCACTCGCACTCTTATCTCGGCCCCAAAATCGAAGGATTCCCCGAACCGATGGGCCCCTACCCGACCCGAGTGGGCAAGGTGCTGGTCGCCCAAGCGTGGGAGTGGGGAAAGGTAGTCGGAGTATTGTCCGTCGAGTTCAATCGTGACGGCGAAGTCAGCAAGGTCCACCGCGCCGAGCCGATCCCCGTGGACGAATCGATCCGCCCCGACCCGTTGATCGAGAGCGCGATCGTTGCTTTCCAACGACCGATTCTCGCGCTTCAAACACAGGTCGTCGGGGAGGCAAGCGCAGAGATCCCCCGGGGCGAGGGAGACGAATCCCCAATGGGCAATTTGATCGCTGATGCCATGCTCGCGGCAACCGAGAAGCAAGGGACCGTTATGGCCCTCATGAACCGAGGCGGGGTCCGTGGGGGGCTCGACGCCGGACCGATCACTTATGGAGAAGCGATCTCGGTCCAACCCTTCAACAACACCCTCGTGGTGCTCGATCTTTCTGGGGCTGAGATCATCGCGGCCCTGGAGAATGGAGCCGCTCGGGACCGGGTGACCCAAGTGAGCAAGGGTCTCGAAGTCGAGTTCGACTTCCGCAAAGCGGCAGGCTCCCGAGTGGTCTCGGTCCGGTTCCGCGGCCAAGCTCTTGAGTCCAACAAGACCTACCGGGTGGTCGTGAATAACTTCATGGCCAAGGGCGGCGACGATTACACCGCCCTACGCGACTCGAAGGGCTACCGATATGACACCGGATTCCTCGACATCGACGCCCTCGTCGCCTACTTGAAGGCAGTCGGCAAGGTGAGCGCGATGGTCGAAGGCCGCGTCAAGGTCAGTAGGCCTTAGCGAAAACCACCCGACGAGCGGAGGGCTTCCCACTTCGGATACAGACCCCTGGTTGGAGGTCCTCAGGCTCGGACTCAAGGGTTAGGCATCGAATCGTGGCCTTGGTCAGCTCGGCGATTTCGGCTTCGGTTTCGGCAGTACCATCCCAATGGGCGAGCACCAATCCGGCACCCCCTTCTCCCTCAAAGACCCTCTCGAACTCTTCCCATGAATCGACTCGGCGAGTCTGTGCCTTCTGGAACTCTTGGGCCTTGGCATACAAACGGCGTTGCATGGCATCCAGTTCGCCTGGGATTCTCTCCAGGATCTCCCCGAGCGGGACACTCACCTTTTCACCCGTGTCCCGAAGGGCCATCATGCAGCTCTCGGACTCTAGGTCCTTGGGACCAATCTCAATCCTAATGCAAGCCCCCTTGAGCTCCCAGTCGTTGAACTTGAAGCCCGGAGACTCCTTCTCACGCTTGTCAACCTTGGTGCGGATGGGAATACCGACGGGATGTTCCAGCTCCGGAACTTCATGTCGCGCCGGGCTCATTTCAGGACCGCTCCAAAGGGTTCGACCCAGCTTCTTGGCCAAATCATCGGCTACGGCGTAGGTCTTTTCTCGACTCTCAGCATCTCGTCCTAGCGGCACAAAGACCACCTGGATCGGTGCTAATCGCGGAGGAGCAATCAAGCCCTTGTCATCCGAGTGGGCCATGATGAGCGTTCCGATCAGCCTCGTCGAAACTCCCCACGAGGTGGCGTAGACGTACTCTAGCTTGCCCTCCGAACTCGTGAATTGGCAATTGAAGGCCTTCGCGAAGTTCTGACCCAAGTAGTGAGACGTCCCGGCTTGAATAGCGCGGCCGTCCTGGGCCAGGGCCTCGATGCAGTAGGTTCGTACCGCGCCGGCAAACTTTTCGGTCTCCGTCTTCAAGCCGACAAGTACCGGGATGGCGAGCCAATCTTCGGCAAACCGGCGATAGACCTCTAGCATGCGCCGGGCTTCTTCTTCGGCTTCGTCCTCGGTGGCGTGGGCGGTATGTCCTTCTTGCCATAGGAATTCCGTCGTCCGAAGGAAGAGTCGGGTCCGACGCTCCCAGCGAATCACGTTCGCCCACTGGTTGACCAAGATTGGTAGGTCTCGGTAGCTCTGAATCCATCCCCTGTAGGTGTCCCAGATGATGGTTTCGCTGGTCGGGCGAAGAATCAGCTCTTCTTCCAGGCGTGCCTCGGGATCCACGATCACCCCCCCGCCATCAGGGTCGTTCTTCAACCGATAGTGAGTCACGATCGCACATTCCTTAGCAAAGCCCTCGACGTGTTGGGCTTCCTTACTCAGGAACGACTTTGGAATCATCAAGGGGAAGCAAGCATTTTGGTGCCCAGTGGCCTTGAACATGTCGTCCAGAGCCCTCTGCATGAGTTCCCAGATCGCATAGCCGTGGGGCTTGATCACCATGCAGCCCCGGACTGGGCTGTAGTCCGCTAGGCCCGCTCGCAAGACCAAGTCGTTGTACCAATCGGCGAAGCTCTGTTCCCGAGACGTGATTCCTTCTTTTGCGCTCACAGAACTAGGAGGGTACCCCCAGCCAAGCAACCAACAAAGGAAGAGGAGAAGGCTATTCAGGATCAAAGACATTCCCCTTGGCAATCAGCGGCAGCTCGACCCGGAGAATGCGGCTTGTTCGCTGGAACTCGAGTTCGGTCCAACCCATCTCCCTGAGTCGTTCCATCACCTCGCGATCGGTTCCAGCTGCGAAAGATCCGCGATCTCGGTGGAACCACGAAAGTCCATAGCGCTGAGCCCGGAGACCACGAAGCGTCGAAGCGAATCGAACCGGATCCTGAATCGGCAACATCGGCGCAACACAGATCCCGACGGGAATTCCGAGTCCCACCAAGCGCTCTGCGGCCTCCATCCGCTGATAAATCGAAGGACAGCTCGCTTCAAACTCCCGGCGAATGGACTCCGAGTCAGTCGTGATCGAGAGATTCACCCGTCGATGGGGAAACTGATTCAGAAGATCAACATCGCGGAGCACCAACGGGCTTCTGGTCTGCACAACGATCCGGGGCGGAGTTCGCAGTTGGAGGAGAGTTTCCAAGACTCTGCGAGTAACCTGCTCTGTCGCTTCCAAGGGCTGATAGGGGTCGGTCGCCGAGCCAAGGTAGACCGTCGCCCCAGACAATTTTTCAAGCGGACCAAGGGCACCCTTCACCGAAACCCACGTCCCCCAACCGATCTTCTTCTCGTCCTCTGCAACGAATCGCTTGGCATAACAGTAAGTGCATCCAAAGGCGCAGCCGTGGTACGGATTGAGGGCAAAATCGAAAGCCTTTAGGTATCCGCTACCCGGGCGAACCATGGGCGAATCCGATTTTCGGCTAACCTCAGCCCGGCCCACAACACGTATGTTGGACGCGAGTTCAGATTGATCAAACAAAGCCAGTTGCAGAGCCATGGGTCCACTACCTGGAATTAATTCTACTATTATGTCTACTCACAAACAAGTCCACGGTGCACAAAAAGCGCAAAAAAGTCGAGTGGTTTCGGTAGACGCCCTCAGAGGGCTCGCCATCATGCTCATCCTTTTTGCGAACATCGCGGCTTTTTCGAGTCCATACGAGGATTCTCTGATGGGCTCGCGGCTAGATCAGACCGATTTCGACGGCATCCTCACGACCCTCACGGGGTTCTTCATCAATGGCAAGTGGCGTTCGACCTTGATCCTGCTCTTCGGGATCGGCCTGATGTTGCAAGCAGAGCGAGCCCTTCGGAACGGAACTTGGCCACTCGCGGGGCTGAAGCGATATGGGATTCTGCTCGGTTTCGGGACCCTCCACCTCGTTGCGCTTTGGTTCGGCGACATCTTGCTGATGTACACGGCGCTGGGTCTGATCTTGGCGGGCATGGTGACCTGGGACTCGGACCGGATTCAAAACGCCATTTGGAAAATCTCGGTTGGCCTTGGGGTCGTTTTCGGACCGATCTTGCTCCTCTTCTTTGGGTTCACCCGCGATGGAAGCTTTCTGAGGGAACTCAGCAAGCAGGGTAGCTCTGAGACGATCTCCCACCAGATCAAGGTCTATGCGCAGGGGTCTTATCTGGACCAGGTTGCCGAGCGGTTGGCGTGGGCACCCATGATGTTGGGGCAGTCCTTCCTTTTCACTCTTTTTGCCCTACCCCTCGCCCTTCTTGGGATCCTTGCCGCCCGCAATCGGATCTGGGAAGGGACCGAGGTGGGTCGAGTTTGGCGCCAAAAGATGATCCTGATCGGTTTTGGGGTCGGATTGCCACTTAATGCCACGGTTTTTTGGGGCTGGCCCCAGGGGCGCGATCTACCCAGTTGGTTGTTGGTCGAGTTTTTCGGGGGCCCCTTCTTTGCAGTTGGAGTCGTGGGACTTGGGCTCCAGGTTTGGCGGAATGGTTTGGGATTCTGGGGGCGGATCCTACTTCCGGTGGGCCGCATGGCGCTGTCCTGTTATCTCTTGCAGTCCATTCTCGGAACCACGATCTACTACTCCTGGGGATTTGGGCTCTTCGGAAAGACATCCGTGGCCCAAGATGTCGGGATCTCTTGCTGGATCTTGGCCGCAGTGCTCACTTTTGCCCATCTGTGGTCGAGGAGGTACAAGATGGGTCCATTCGAGGCGCTGTGGAGAAAGTGGAGTCATGTCCCTCCATCCGACACGCCCCCTTCACCTCCACCGGCGCCGGCTCGGCCTGGTTTCCAAGTCTAGTGGCCTGTGGCAAAATGAGGGCATGCCACTCCTCGTTTTAGTTCGCCATGGCCAATCGCTTTGGAACCTCGAAAACCGCTTTACCGGCTGGGTTGACGTTCCGCTCACCGCTAAGGGCGAAGCGGAGGCCCGCCGGGCCGGGGAACTGCTAAAGGAAACCCCGTTTCAGGTGGCCTATACCAGCGGACTCACGCGGGCGCAGCGGACGCTGGAGCTGATCCTCGACTCGATGGGAGCAAGCGTCCCTGTGATCAAGGACATCGCTCTCAACGAGCGCCACTACGGCGATCTGCAAGGGATGAACAAGGACGACATGCGCAAGCAGTATGGCGAGGAACAAGTCCACATTTGGCGCCGCAGCTATGACGTTCCTCCGCCCAATGGGGAAGCTCTGAAGAACACAGCCGAGCGGACTCTTCCCTTCTTTGAGCGATGCATCCTGGGCGATATCCGCCAGGGAAAAAACGTCTTGGTCGTTGCCCACGGAAACTCGAACCGGTCGATCGTGATGCAACTCGACAAGCTTTCTCGCGAGGAAGTGCTGGAGCTGAACCTCGAGACGGGCGTTCCCCTGGTCTATGACCTCACCGAATCGGGCGAGGTCGTCTCGAAGAAGATCCTTTCCTCCCCAAGCTACGCCTAGGGCCGCTCCGGCCCGAGCCACGCCCTCGTCCCGTGGGATCCAGACGCGCACGACCGTGCCAACAAAGCTACCCACGGGACTCCGCCCCCGGAGCGGCCAGACACCCAACCGGAAAGGTGGAACCCCATCCACCAAAGTTCCGTTCCCAATAGTTGGACCTGCATGAAGAAGTTCGTTCTCGTATTCCTGGCCTGTGGACTCGCCACTTTCGGCGCTCTCCGCCTCAACGAATGGCTCAACACCCGCAATGAGCCCGCGTTGACATTCCAACCGACGCGGATCGTCGAAGGCAGGCTCGCCAATACCGCGGCCACGGTCCCGGCCGGCTCCATCGACTTTCGTCAAGCCGCACAACGGATCCTGAAATCGGTGGTCAGCATCGACACGCTCGTCGTGACCCGTGGAGGGAACTGGATGCGCAACGAGACCATGCTGCAACAAGCAGGCGAAGGATCGGGCGTCATCATCAGCGAAGACGGCTACATCATCACGAACAACCACGTCGTCGTCGATCCGCGATCGGACCGCCCGGCGGCCGAAGTTCGGGTTCACCTCAGCGACGGAAGAATCCTGAAGGCGACCGTCCGCGGCACCGACCCACGATCGGACCTTGCCGTCCTCAAGGTCGAAGCCAACAACCTCGTCCCAGCCGAACTCGGGGACAGCAAGGCGCTCCAGATTGGCGAATGGGTCATCGCGGCTGGGAATCCTTTGGGCTATGAGCAGACGGTCAGCGTTGGCGTGGTCAGCAGTCTCAACCGAAGCGTGGATCTCACCGAGGGCGGCCGAAACCCACGGGGGATGTATCTCATTGATGCAATCCAGACCGACGCCGCGATCAATCCCGGAAACTCGGGCGGGGCATTGGTCGATAGCCAAGGGCGATTGGTGGGGATCAATACCGCCATTGCCTCACCCAGCGGCGGATCCGTCGGAATCGGATTTGCCATCCCCGTCAACCGAGTCCAGCGGATTAGCCAAGACATCATCCGCACCGGACGTGCCCGCTATGGTCAACTCGGCGTGCTCGCGCACCAATATCCTGGGCTGCTCGGCGTCGGCGAATACCGAGCCGAGGTCGCCCGAATAGCGGGTGCCAATCCCCCCGAAAAAGGCCTGCTTTTGATGAATGTTCAGCCCGGATCCCCTGCTTCCGCCGCCGGAATCACCCAATTTTCAGTCCTACTGAGTATTGGAAACATCCAAATGAACGATCCTATCGACCTCCAACGAGCCCTCGCCGATAAGCGGCCGGGTGAAAAAGTTCAGGTAAAGTTCTGGAGCGCTGGCCAAAACAAAACTGCAACCGTGACCCTCGCCGACTTAACCGAACTTTAACATTCCAAACGCCCCTTTTCCGGGTGCACCCCCGTCCCTGATTTATGGCGCACCCGGACGTTGAAACGCCCGACTTCATGTCCATCTTTTCCGACGGCCTCCCCCAATTTCTCGACATCTTACCGCCAGTGGTGAGAGAGCGCCTCCAGGTTGCTGCCGACCTCGATTCCCTGATCGAAGTCGTGCTTGACTATGGGCGGTTTGCCGAGATCCGCTACCGTGACCGCGTGGAGCGACTCAACAACGTCCTCGTCAGCGAACACGACCTGGAATATGTCGTCAAGTCCGTCGGTGATTTTGGCGATGACAACCGAGCTGGGATTGAGCGCACTTTGCACCGGATCTCGTGCATGAGAAACCGTCATGGAAAGGTCATCGGACTGACCTGCCGGGTCGGACGCGCGCTCGAAGGGACCATCGACATCATCGACGATATCGTCCGGTCGGGGCAGTCCATCCTGATCCTCGGTCGGCCCGGAGTCGGGAAGACGACCAAGCTGCGAGAGGTCGCCCGGGTACTCGCCGATGAGGTCAATAAGCGCGTCATCATCGTCGATACCAGTAATGAAATCGCTGGAGATGGCGACGTTCCCCACCCCGGTATCGGCAATGCCCGACGGATGCAGGTCACCCGCGTCGCCGAGCAACACGACGTGATGATCGAGGCAGTTGAAAACCACATGCCCGAGGTCATCGTGATCGACGAGATCGGAAACGAAGCGGAGGCCAACGCGGCCCGGACGATCGCCGAACGCGGCGTCCAACTCATCGGCACTGCCCACGGCCAAACGCTGGAGAACCTGATGCTCAACCCTTCCCTGGCCGACCTCGTCGGGGGGATCCAAGCCGTCACCTTGAGCGACGACGAAGCTCGTCGCCGGGGAACCCAAAAGACGGTCCTCGAGCGCAAAGCTCCGCCAACCTTTGACGTCGTGATCGAGCTGCTGGATTACGACCGGCTGGCTGTCCATAGCAACGTAATGAAGACGGTGGATTTGATCCTGAGGGGTGTGCCCGCTAAGCCCGAAATTCGGGTCCGCACCCAGACCGGATCCGTCGAGGTGGTGCAGAGCGAGGTTTCGCCCGACATCGAGGCGCCTGGCTTCAACGAGCGATTCCCCTCCCTCAGCCGGATTCCGAGTGAGCCGACCCCTGCCTCTCAATCGGGCAACGGAAAGACCCGCGAGCCCCGTGAACCGCGGTCCGAAACGGCGACCAAGGTTCCTCAGATGCTGCGCGTCTTTCCCTATGGCATCGCCCGGACCCGCCTAGAGCGCGCCATCCGCGAACGCAAGGTCAACGCCGTCATCGTCAACGACCTTGCCCAAGCCGACGCCGTCATCGCCATCAAGTCGACTTACAACTCCCGTCCGGCCAAGCTTCGGGATCTGCAACGGCCTCTGCCGACTTCAGTGGTCAAGAGCAACACGTTCAGCCAGATTGCCGCCGCGCTAGAAGAGCTCGCCCAGGGAGCGTCGCAATCCAAAGAGGGCGACGAACAGGCCCTGAGCGAAGCCCTGGCTGCAATCGACCAAGCGATCGCCACCGGCAAGCCCGTCGAACTCAATCCGGCTGATTCGCGGGTCCGCAGGCTGCAGCTGCAGATGGTCGAAAGCCGCCGGCTCACCGCCGAGGCCGTCGGCCAAGAGCCCAGCCGCCGGGTGCGGGTCTTGCCAGTCCGATTAGCCTAGGTGGTTCAGAGCTTGCTCTGAACCACTTGGATCGCGCGCTGGAGTTGGTTGTCCCTCTTCGGGTCGCCGACGACGGTGCGCGGGCCGAGGTTCAGGGGAACCTCGATATCGGGCTTCAGGCCGCCGCTGACGTATTGGCCTTCCTCATCCACCTTGCGCATGATGTCGTAACCGCTCGGCAAGAAGTACTTGGCGATGGTCACCTTGGCGCTGGACCCATCGGGCAAGTAGTACAGGTTCTGAACGGAAGACTTGCCATAAGTATGCTCGCCGATCAGGGTCGCAAGGCGGTAGTCGCGCATGACCCCGGCGAAGATCTCGCTAGCGCTGGCCGATTCTTCGTTGACCAAAATCGCCACCGGCAGGGCTTGGTCACGCCTCAGGTCGGTGTACGTCTTGACCTCGTTCTCCTCCCCATCGCGCCGCTTCATGGTCACCACCCGCTTGTTGCTGACGAACTCGCTCAGCATGACCGTGGCCGTTTCGAGCAGTCCGCCGGGGTTCCCGCGAAGGTCGATCACGTAGCCCTTCGCTCCCGAATTCTCCATCTGGTCGAGCTTCTTCGCAAATTGCTCGGCCGTGTTCTGGGCGAACTGATAGACCGTGATGTAGCCGATCTTGGATTCGGGCAAGAAGAATCCGTCCGCGGTTGGGGCGATCACCTTTCCGCGCTTGACGCTAAAGCTCTTTTCCTGGAGGGCGCCGCCATCTTCGGGGGCCCGCAAGACTGTGACCTTCACGAGGGTGCCCTCGACTCCGCGGATTTGCCTCACGATTTGATCCACCGGGAGGCCCCCTACCGACTTGTCGTTGACCTTGATGATCAGGTCTCCGGCCTTCATGCCCGCACCGGCCGCAGGCGATCCGTCAAAGACGCTCATCATACGGGCTCCCTGCGGATCTGGGTTCAATCGCGCCCCGATTCCGACAAAGTCGGACGCTCCTTGGGTCTCTTTGCTAAAGGCTTCGGTCAGATCCGGAGCCATGAAGACGGTATGCGGGTCGCCCAGACTACTGACGAGTCCTTCCATCGCCGCATGCTTCAGCTCCCTTGGGTCCAGCTTCTCAACGTAATCCTGCTGGATGCTCCGGAAGTTCTGCGCGAAGGTCTGGGCCGGCTTGATCTCGGGCCGCTTAGAGTTGGCCGCACTCGCGGGTCGGACGTAGCTCAAGGCGTCGAACGAGAAGTTGCCTTGGCTCCAATCTTTGCCAAAGAAACCGGCCGTCGTTCCGAGAGCGACCATGGTCACCCATCCGATCATCTTGCCCATACTCATTTCTTCACCTCGGCTCGATACCGGCCCGTCGGCAAGCTGTATCCGCTTCCATCGGGCAACACGGCCACCTTCACCATCGCCGGTTCGCCGGCCATCTTCGGTCCCTCCAGCTTGGCGACCCCGCCCGATTGTAGGGCTAAGGCCAAGACCTCCGCAGCGCCGCGAGTTGCACCGTCCACCAAAATCGTCAACGGTCTCTTTGGCGCAGTGCCTTTGCTTTCGAGCGGCTCCGGTGGACGCCCGTTTTCGTTAATGAACGCTCCATAGACCCCCGCCGGAGCGACAAGCGAGAGAACTTCTCGCATCGCCTCGGTACTTCCCTGCGTGCTGTTCCGCAGATCCAGGGTCAGCGGGCCGGTTCCTTCGAGAAGCGGCTTCAGCTTCTCGGCGGCTCCCGAAAAGAGTCGGAGCGAGACCGTTCCATCCGGGCGCTTTTCGACCGGGGCCACCGTCGTCACCTGGTTCTTCAGGGTGGCTTTTTGGGATTTACCGTTGCGTTTCCAGCTGACTTCGATCGATCCCGTAGTTGCAAGCGTGATCTTGTCCCGAGCCCTGGCCGGGGTCAGACCGCTCTGCGATCGATCTTGGAGCGCACGGAGCTGACGGTCCATCTCGGCGTCGTCGATCTTGCTCTTGCGGATCTTCTCGTTCTCGAGCCGCCATGCCTTGATCGCCTCGGTCGAAAGAACCCACTTGCCACCGACGCTCTCGATCCGGTCGCCAGGAAGGAGCCCCGCCTGTTCGGCCGGAGATCCTGGGGCCACGGCGCTCACCACGAGATCGGGAATAAAGTCGGCCAGATCCACCGGCGTCTCATCGTCTTCGGCCGTGGCGCGTTCTTCCTTGGTCGGGCGCTTCGAATAAACGTAGCGCAGCTCGACCCCGATGCCATAGAAGCGACCTTGTTGCATCGCGGCGAAGGCCTCAAACTGCTCCTTGTTCATGTAGCTGGCCAGAGGGTCGTCAAGGCTTTGGACCATCCCCCGGACGGCTCCGATCGCGAGCTCTTGTTCATCTTCGACGCTGTCGATATAGCTCGCTTTCAATCGGTCCACGACCATCGAGTAGTAGTCCGATTCCTCGATCCGGATCTCTTTTTCGGTCGAAGCGAGCAGCGTATCGCGGCTCAGCGAAGCGACGAAGTTAGAGCGTTTGCCATATTCCACTCGGTCCCGCACAAGCGCGCCCCCGCCGATCGCGAGGGCACCGCTGAGGACAAGCCAAATGGGGAAAGTCGATTTCTTTCTTGAGTCGCTCATGGGCAAATAAGGTCCAATGGTTTATTTAACCGCAGCATCCAGCTTTTTGATCCTACGAACGTGTCGAGGGTCGTGATCTTCCGGTTCCGACAAAAAGGTCTCGAGTATCTTCACTGCCGTCTCGGGCGCGTGGAATCTCTCTCCAAGGCAGAGCACATTGGCATGGTTATGACTTCGCGTCGCCTCAGCATGTTCGGGAGAACAACAGAGCGCGGCCCGAATTCCCTGGTACCGATTTGCCCGAATGCTCACCCCGATTCCCGATCCGCAGATCAGCACGCCCAGGTCACATTCGCCACTCAATACTTTCGGAACGAGGAGGTCCACAGCATCCGGATAATCGTACGAGTCTTTGCTTCTTGCGCCGAAGACTTCGACTTCGTGGCCCTGGACTTCCAGCCAGCCGAGCAGGGTTTCGCGGAGCGACAAGCCGGCATGATCCGAACCGATTGCGATTTTCATTGCGCACCTTGGGCCCGACGCCCGACCTCGGGGTCGAGGCTCTGGCTCAATTGTGCCTTAGCTTCGGCTGGCAATTTCAACTGTTTCGATTCAAATAGGTCCAACAAGGCCGCGTGAACTCGAGGATCGGGGTCCGAGGCAAGTCTCGATATCTCTTCAACTTGGACCGATCCCAGCGCCCCCAACGCCTTGAGGGCGGCCACCCGGCAACTTCCCACCGGGTCGTTCAATGCCGTGAGGACCTCGGCCCGATACTCCTTTTTGGCCTCTCGCCCGATCCAACCGAGAATCTGGGCGCGGACCCATGGGCTCTCTTCGCGAACCGACTTGATGGCCTCTGCCTTTAGGGCATCCGTCCCGGCCGAGAGGATCCGCCGGATCGCCCCCCACCGGACGACCTCACTCGGATCGTTCACCGCGGCTTGGATCATCCGCCGCGAACTCAGTTCGTTGGTGGGGTCGATCTGTTCGACCACTTGCAAGCGGACGTTCGGGACATCCTCTCGCAGGAAGGTGACCGCGATCACCGTCGCTTCGGGAGAGTTCAGCTTGATCAATGCATCGACAGCAGCCGCCCGGGTCCGCCAACTTCGCGCCGCATAGAGCAGGCTCAGGAGGCCTCCCAACGCCTTATCCTTCGACTTCTCGGCCACGATGGTAGCGACTTGTCGATTGTGGTCAAAGGGGCCGCGCGCCAGCGGCGTTCTCAGCGCGTCGAGCGCTTCGGGAGTCCCTTGGAACAGCAGCGCTTGGGCTGCCATGGCCGCGTTCCAACCGATGGCACTCTTCAGCTCTTCGGCTAGTTGAGGGACAAATTGGGGGGCGCTCAGCTTTGTGAGGGCATAGCTCGCCTGGATCCGTGCCCGGCGATCGCGCTCGGCAAAGAGGCCAGTGAGGAGGTCGATAGCTTCGGCATTGACCTCGGTGATCTGGGCGGCTTTGTGAATCCGGGCATCAAGTTCCGAAGCGGGCACCTCCAGAGCAGCGGTTGTCGTCACCGGATCGGCTGAAAACCGAAGGGGAGCCAGCGAGAAGGTGATCGAGGAATCCTCGATCCGCTCAAAGTATTCGTAATACGGCTCGGGGGCGACCGAAATAAGGCGGACTTGGCTCGTCCCGACCGCCTCAAAGAGCGGATTCAAATCGATCTCCACCGGGGACCATTGGTTCAGCGCGCCGATCGGTACGACGATCCACGGCTCTTCGCGCAGAGGAACGCCCACCGGGATCGGCGGCGCGGCCCCAAAGCACACGTAGCCGCGGCGGCCATTGGCAAACTCAATCCGCAGAGCAAAGTGGTCGCGGCCTCCGGCCTTGACCTGCGTCCGCAGAACGCGCGCATCTTGCAGGCCGATCGCCGCAAAGCCCGCCTCGGGTACAGCCACATCGACCTTTCCGCTACGGAAGAAACCCTTTTCGGTGACTTCCAGATAGTCGCCGACTTGGGGATCATTTGCTGCTTCCCCGCGCAGGTTGCCCTCACTCCGGATTACAGCCTGATATCCCGAGGAGACTCGGGGAGCTTCGGGAGGAGTGCTCGGCGGGAGGTTCGGGGCGAAGCCCAAAATCTGAGCCTCGGAACTCGCTCCGGTGGCCGGAAGTTGGAAGAGCACCGCGTTCTGCCAGCGACCCTCGACAAAACCGACGGGTTGAGTCCCTTGGGGAGCCTTGGCACCAAAGATCCCAGCCTTCCAGAAGGGAACGGCAACTTTATCGCGCTGGATGACGGAATTCTCGCCAGGAGCGTGCAGAATCGAATCGAGATTCGCCCCCGCCCAAGTCTCGGCCGAATCCTCAGTCAAGAGGGGCAACCGCGCCAGCGGATCTTCGGCCACCGACGCCCAAAGCGTAGGCTCGGCCCGACCAGCTCGATACCACCGCCGGAACCGCTCGGATGACTCGGAGGCCCGCAAATCAAGGATCGGTCCCCAGCTCTGGGGACCCACGAACTGGGCCGTCGTCGTGAGGAACGGGTTGTCAAACGCTTCGCGAAGGACTGGCACGCGGTAGCCGACCGCATGGGCTCGCCACGAGACCTGTCGGACCCACGAGGCATAGAGGCTCAGGGCCAGGCGGTCTCCATCGGCCAGCGGGCTCCTCGTGAAGTAGCTGATCGAATTCACCGGCATGCCCTGGATCTCCGTCAGGGGAACCGGATCCACCAATCCGGCATGGATGACGAAAATTCCATGGAATGGGCCGCGGTCCACCCCGTCGTCCGCATCAAAGGCATGGCTGTTCACCCGTGGAGCGATCACTCGCTGCAAAAACTCGGGCCCCAAGGGGTTTGCCGTGCCGGCCGTGATTTCGGTTCGTTCGGGATCGGAGTCAATTTCGAGGTTCACCTGAACATCGATCTTGTGCCCAGTCGTGCCCAAGACCATGGCCCGGAAGCGAGCGAGGGCCTGCCGCACCACCTCTTGTTGGGTTCGGTCGATATCCGCCCGTCGATAGCGAAATGTGCCATCGGGCAGTTGGGCCAAGAGATCGACCCGGCTGAGAACGAAGACCTTCGCCTTCCACGGCATCATTTTCTGCCCGGCGGCGGCAGTATTCCGATATCCGGCCACGAACTCGCCCCATCCTCCATCGGCCTTTCGTGGCCGCGACAGATAGTCACCCACAATGGGGAAGCGTTGACCCTGCCATTCGACATGCGGGCCTTCGAAGGGATCGGTGCCGCCGGGAGGGAAGGTCAGTGGAACAGACTGCCCACCCACCGTCTCCGAGCCCAATTCGATTCGGGTCTGTCCGTGGCTAGTGGCGACGGTGCCATAAAAAGCCAGGATCAAGGTGAGCAATCTTGCCGAGTTCAATGTGATGTGTAACCTGCTGTCTTCCTAGGGAAGTTATTCGAAGAGTCGCATGTCGAGCGGACTCATGGCGTGACCGTCGCCCCGGCTATAGGTAAGCGCATCCTTCGCTCCCAAAGCATCAAGATCGGCGGGCATCTTCTGAATCATGTCCAAAACAACATTACGAATGCGCTCGGCGTTCATGTTGAAAACTTCGAGCACGCTCATGGCATTGACGGCCTCAACCCCCGCTTCGACTCCACAATCGAAATCGGTGATGAGAGAGATATTGACCACCGCTATCCCCATTTCTCGGCAGAGATAAGCCTCTGGGTACTGCGTCATGTTGATCACTTCCCAGCCTGCCTTCGTGAACCATTGGCTCTCGGCCACCGTGCTGAAGCGCGGCCCCTGGATCACGACGACCGTCCCCCGCTCGTGGCAGGGAATGCCGTGAGCCTTGATGGCGTCGATCGCCAACTGCCGGAGCGTCTTGTCATAGGTCTCGGCGGGCGAAAGGTGGGTCACGATCGGTCCGTCGAAGAAGGTGTCGTGCCGACCATTGGTTCGGTCCACAAACTGATCACAGACCACGAAGTCGCCCGGCTTGACGTGGGCCTGCAACGACCCTGCTGCGCAGGGACTGATGATCGCTTTGCAACCCAGAGCCCGCATCGCCCAGACGTTGGCGCGATAGTTGATTTTGTGGGGTGGGATCGTGTGCTTGCGTCCGTGCCGGGGCAAAAAGGCGACCTTGCGCCCTCCGACTTCGGCCAAAAAGACACTGTCGCTGGGAGGACCATACGGGGTGTCGATCTTGGCTTCGGTCACGTTTTCGAGCAGGCTATAGAAGCCCGATCCGCCAAATACTCCGATCTCTGCGTGATTCTGTGGGGTCAAGTTGATTCTTTCCTTTTGGGGTCTTTAAAAGCGTTGGGAGAGACGCCCGAGGGCGTCGATGAGGGTATCCACCCGGGATCCCGCCCGGAGAAGAACATCGGCTTCGACTCCGAAGACTTTCTTGTTGCGGACTGCCTCCAGACCTGCCAGCTTGGGATCGCTCAAGACGACATTGGGATCCTCGGGCACAAAGATCGCCTTGGCCCCCAGGGCCAAGAGCGCTTCGGGGCTGGTTGGGGTGAACTTATCGGTATCGGGACCGACGGGCTCCATTCCCGCCGCTCGCACGACGTCGGCCAAAAAGGACTTGGTTCCATTGACCATGAGTGGCTCGTTTCCGCCACCCATGACCACCGCGACCTTGGCCGGGGTTGGGTTACTGCTAAAGCGAGACCGCGCGGCCCGAATCTTGTCCACGTACCGGCTGATATCGAGTTCGGTATTGGTGGCCGAACCAAACCGATAGAGCTGATCGATGAAGGAGTCAACCGTATTCGCTTTGAACTCGATAAGGGTTGCGCCCGGCACCGTCGACTTCAACTTTTCGATATCGGCGGGGCTATAGAGCGAACCCTCTAGGACGATCACTTCGGGCTTAACCGCGACAATCTTCTCATAGAGCGGCTTGACATCACCCACGATTTCGATCGAATCGAGTCCACTCGGAAAGTTGCAGCTCCGGGTCCGGCCGCGCAATCGGTCGAAGGCCCCGATCATCGTGATTTCAGTCGTGCTCGGGCTGAGGCTCACGATCGAGGCAACCGGCTTGGGCATCGGCTTGCCTCCCACCGTTTGTGTCTCTTTGCACCCGATGACCAACAGGCTGATCAGAAACACGAGCAGAATGTGGCCGAACCGCATGACCGTTATTTTGACTGATCCACCGTGCGCCGGGCTGAACGGATCACGCAAACTAGTCCCATGAGGTTGGCGCTCTGTCGGCTTTGTCAATATGCCGGGCGACTCCAAGAAGGGAATCCGATCTTGGTGGGCCTCTTTAGCCGGATCGATAGCGGCTCGTTCCCGACCCGCCTGGACCCCTGCTTTCTGGCCGTCGAGATCGAAACAGATCCCACCGAGATCAACGACGTGGTGCCGATGGAGATCCGGTTGATCGACGAAGACGGCCACATGCTCGCCTCTTGGGATGGATTGCTGGAACTGCCCGACAGCAGCGAACCCGACACCCGGCGAACGTTCTTCACGCTCGCGCTCCCCTGGGGACGCGATGTCCAATTTGAGCGGCCCGGACGATTTCGGTTCGATATCGTGATCTATTCCGGAACGGAAGAGGAAGAAATCCTCGGTGGGGAATCGTTGACGCTCTCTCAAGCAGCGCGGGCCTGAGAGTGGCAGGGGCAACAGGACTCGAACCCGCGACCTACGGTTTTGGAGACCGCCGCTCTACCAACTGAGCTATACCCCTGCACGGATCACCCAATAGTATAGCATCGGCCCAACACGTGCAAAGTGGCCCCGTACTTTCCAGGGGCTGACCATCCGGAAGCAACGCGCGACCACCATAAAAATACTGGCTTTGCCCCGTACCAAGCCGAGATTTTGTGCTCTCCACGACGATTTTTCATCGAATGCTTCTAGAATGAAGGTTCGCAGTCCGAGTTTTTCGGGCCGCTGCTCCGTTTGGAGATGACTGGGATGAGGAAACTACTGGCACTCTGGGCTGGCGTGATGCTGGCATCGGCTCAATCGGCGTTGGCCACGACGCTGAACGTCTTGCCCCTTGGCGATTCCATTACCGTGGGCCAATTTGGCAGCGGCTTTACCCCTGGCGCTTATCGCTCCCGGCTCGAATCGGCGGTTCTGAATCGTGGATCCGGAATCCGGTTCCGAGGTCCGTGGAGCAACAACGCTGCTCCGGGACAGGTCTCGACCCAGCATGCTGGCTTTTCGGGGCATACCATCGGCGAAATCCGCAACCGGCTCCCGTCCATCCGGTCCCACATTTTGGCCTCCGATCTCTGCCTGCTCTTGGCCGGAACCAATGACGTCAACCGCGACCGTGGCGCCTATGATGCGCTCACCGATCTTGAGGGCATCATTTACGACCTCATCGACATCAAGCCGAATCTGCGAGTCGTGGTCGGCACCGTTCCGCCCCGCCGCGACCAATCTCGAAGCCAAGTCTTGCGAGAGATCAATTTCGGCATCCCGGTTCTGGTGAACAACCTGCGCAAGAAGGGCATGGATATCGGCTTGGCCTACACCGCCGAGACCTTTACCAACCTTCAAACCCAGATGGTGGATAACCTGCATCCCTCCGCAACCGGATATGACCAAATGTATCAGGCCTGGCTGCCGGTGATGAAGGAAACCTACGCCGATATCGACGGTGATGGCAAGCTCTCGATGTGGGACTACATGGAGCTTTCGATGGCTTTCGATTCCATCGAGGGCGATTGGAACTGGCACGCCAAGGCCGATATCGACAAAGACGGTCAAGTGACCATCTTCGACTATATCGAGCTTTCTTCTGAGATGTCGGCCCCGAGGCGATAGCTCAAGGCCCCGCTGGGGCACCGATCCACCTGGGCCATGGTCTCCTCGATCGTGGCCTTGTCGAGTTGAATCCAGGGCCGTTGCTGAAGGTTGAACACGGCGGGCAGCCCCCGCACACAGCGTCCGCTATGGGTGCACTTGGCCGCGTCCCAGATCACGGTCAATCGGTCGCGGGTGTATTCCTTGACTTCGCTCATGACTGCATTCTACGCCGGCGGAGCGCGGCGGCCACCCCCAGCCCTAGCGCAGCCAGGGTGCCGGGCTCGGGGACGGGGTCTAGGCGGGTACACCCCCATTTGTTGCCCTCGCGATAAAAGGCATAAACGCTGTCAGTGACGGGGTCCATTTCGGCGTGGTAAAACAGGCGGCTCTCCGGCAGACCGTCGGTGAGCGATTCTAGCGTGGACCACTTGTCGCCGTCGTTGAGGTAGTAGCTACTTCCCGCAACTTGACCTTGTCGCACCATCACCCGGTTGCTGTTGCTCAGTTGCCCTCCGTCAATGATCCAAGGCATCCGGCCTGTACCCGCAACAGGCAGAAGGATATTTGAAGGACTTAAGAAATAGAGCCGTTGAATGTCCTGAACCAAGATCACATCGTTGTCGTTCAAGGCTCGTGCATAGCCCCCAGCGGTGCGCTGCCTCATCACCCCGTTGCTCCAACTATAGATGTTTTGGGGTTCAAGATCACTCAACTCATCGCTCCCTTGAAACACGATGGTCCCCCGGGCATTCGAGGCGACCATCTCTCGCTGAGCGTGGTTCGGGGCATCTACGAACTGGTTGAGGAACGGGTTATAGGCTCGGATGCTCCCGATCCAGTCGCCCCCGCCTTTTTCTGCGCCGAAGAGGCCGGGCACCGCCACGAGTTGCCCGTTGGCGTAGTAGCCGTAGAACGAATCCCCAAACTGGTTAGACCAAACGGCTCCAACTAGACCGGGTCCCGTTTTGTAAAGACCAATGTTGAGGTCAGGGTACTTCTCCTTAAGGTTCGTGACCTTTCCGTTATCGTAGAAAAATCTTGCTCCACCTTCGCCGGTCAGAGAAATGCGACCGTTTCGAGCAGATCCCATTCGCCCGATGGATTTGCCATCTATGTCAATTTCCAGCCCGATCCGGAACCGGTTTGGGTTGGCTTGGCTGGTAGCCAAAGTTCCTGCGACAGCCAAAAGAGGAAAAACAACACGAAAAACCACGAACTTATGATAACACGACCCTCGGCGAGGGGCAAGTGTTTTTGGGGCCCTGATGAGTTGAACCGAGTGCGGACATCCTGTCCGGTGGCAATCCCTCACCCCGGGGGCCGAGTCTGCGCAGGTCGAAGCCACCGCCACCTGATAGGTCTGATAAGTTCGATAGGGTCCGCGCTGAAAGAAGAAACCCAGTTCAGGAGCCAAGCGCGGGGTTCGCGCCGACCGGGGCGGAGGGTGGGAGCCGCCGAAGGCGGCGCGGGTCCCACCCGGGAGTGGCCCCGGGCCGGGCAGCGCGACCACCGGACCCTCAACCCAGCCTCAACTGAACCTCACCCTCGCCCCGCGACGTGCCAAAGCCCCGCCGTCCGCTACAATAAAGACAATATGGTCACCGTCGCCCCGCAACCGTACGATCGCGTCTTTAACTTTTCGGCCGGGCCCTGCACCCTGCCCGTCTCGGTGCTGGAACAAGTCCGCGACGACCTGCTGAACTACAAGGGCTCGGGGGCCAGCGTCATGGAACTCAGCCACCGCAGCAAGGCCTACGAGCAGATCATCCAAGAAGCCGAGGCTGACCTCCGCACCCTCCTCGCGATCCCCGAGAGTTACAAGGTCCTGTTCTTGCAGGGTGGCGCCAGTCTGCAGTTCACGATGCTGGCCAATAGTTTTCTTGCCGACGGACAAAGCGCCGACTACGTGATCACCGGAACCTGGGGCAAAAAGGCCATCGAAGCGGCCGCCCTGATCGGGACCGCCAACAAGATCTTCGACGCCAAGGCCGACAACTACAACCAGTGCCCCGACCTTGCCAGCCTGCCCCTCACGCCCGGCGCGGCCTACCTGCACACCACCGCCAATGAGACCATCCAGGGCGTCGATTTCCTCGCCGATCCTCAGCTGAACGTCCCCGTCATCTGCGACGCCAGCTCGATGATTCTCAGCCGCCCGATGGACGTCAGCCGCTATGCGATGATCTATGCCGGAGCGCAAAAGAACATGGGACCGGCCGGCAATACGGTGGTGATTCTCAGCCCCGAACAGCTCGAAAAGGCCCCCGCCAGCACCCATCCGATGCTCGACTACCGCATCCACGCCGAGAACGGATCGATGTACAACACCCCGCCCTGCTTCAGCATCTACGTCGCCGGTTTGGTCTACAAGCACCTGGTCGCGAACGGCGGGCTGGCAGCCATGCAGGCCACCAATGAGGCCAAGGCCAAAACCCTCTACGACGCCATCGACGGATCGGGCGGATTCTATAAGGGCCACGCCAAGCCCGAGAACCGAAGCCGCATGAACGTCACCTTCACGCTCCCCAGCGACGACCTCACCAGCGCCTTTCTGAAGGAAGCTAAGGGGCACAAACTAGAAGAGCTGAAGGGACACCGGAGCGTCGGGGGCTGCCGGGCCAGCATCTACAACGCCTTCCCGCTGGAAGGATGCCAACTGTTGGCCGAGTTCATGGCCGACTTTGCCAAGCGAAACGGCTGAGAACCCCTATGAAGAACGTCCGCATCATCACCCTCGGCTGCGCGAAAAACGAGGTCGATAGCGAAGAGATCGCGGGCGTTCTTCGCGGGGCTGGCATGGCCGTGGACGGGGCCAAAACGGCCGATGTCACCATCATCAACACCTGCGGGTTCCTTGAGAGCAGCAAGCAAGAATCGATCGAGGCGATTAAGAAGGCCGTCCGCAGCAAGGGCGCGGGCAAGGTCATCGTCGCCGGTTGCCTAGCCCAGCGCATGGGCGAAGAACTGGCCCGGCTCGCTCCCGGGGCCGATGCCTATATCGGGGTAGGCCAGATGGGCCGTTTCGACGAGATTGTCCAGACCGTTTTCAACCGAACCGATGCCCTGCTGGAGTTGGAGCCGCCTCATCACCGGTGGGCCGAGGTCGATTCCCGCGCGCGGACCGGCCGGCCTTGGTCGGCCTACCTCAAGCTCAGCGAGGGCTGCGACCACAAGTGCACGTTTTGCACCATCCCCAGCTTCCGGGGTCGGCACCAAAGTAAGCCGATGGAACGGGTTTTGGAAGAGGCCCGAATGCTCGCCCGAACCGGGGCGCGCGAACTGAACCTCATCGCCCAAGATGTCACTCAGTACGGTTACGACCTCTACCGGGAGTTCACCCTGCCCAAGCTGCTTCGGGAGTTGAACGCCGTCGATGGGGTGGAATGGATTCGCCTGCTCTACTTCTATCCGAACCGCCTGACCGACGAGGTGATCGAGGCGATGGCGACGCTCGACAAGGTGCTGCCCTATATCGACATCCCCTTGCAGCACGTTCACCCCGAGACTCTCCGGCGGATGAAGCGGCCCTGGGATGGCGACCGGTACCTAGCGCTGATCGAGAAGGTCCGCGCGGCCATGCCCGACGTGGCCATCCGGACGACCTTCATCGTGGGATTCCCCGGCGAAACCGAGGCCGAATTCCAGGCCCTGCTCGACTTCACCCGGGCCGCTCAACTCGACCGAGTCGGCGCGTTCACGTTCAGCCGCGAACCCGGTACCCCCAGCTATGACATGCCCGGACAGGTCCCGACTAAGCTTAAGAAGGAACGGTACGACCGGCTCATGCGGGTCCAGATGGGGATCAGTCGAGCCCGGAACAAGGCCTGGATCGGGCGCTCCATCGACGTATTGGTGGACGAGTTCAAGGATGGCTACAGCGCGGGACGCAGCTTCCGCGATGCGCCCGAGATCGACGGGTGGGTCTATATCGAGGGCGAGCGCACCCCAGGCGCGATCGTCAGCGCCCAGATCACGGATTGCGGCGACTACGACCTCTATGCCACCGCCGAGAAACCGAAGCGAAACCTCCAACCCCTCCGCATGGCGGCCCCCGCGACCCCGAAATAGGGGCCGCTAATCCAAGTGATCTCGGGCGGCGGCTCGGGCCCGGACCAAGAGCGGGATCGCAGGAATGAGCATGACCGCCGACGCGAGGATGGCCCATCTCGTCCCGAAGGCCCGGGCTATTCCGCTCGCCGTGAGTCCACCAAAGATCTCGCCGAAGCTGTGGGCCTGACCCTCGAAGCTCAGGATCGTCGCCCGCTGGTTGGCCGGCGCATAGAGGTTGATCCACGCCGTCAGCATCGGCCCGATGCATCGCCGCATGGTGCGGGTGAAGACAAACACCCCAACGACGCCAGCAAAGACCATCATCTGGGAGAACGCAGCAACTCCGCCAACGACGAGCAAGGTCAGAATCAACAGCATCCGGCTCAACTGTGCTGCATCCCGGAAGTCGATCACGCGGCGGAGAACGGCCAGCGCACAGGCCGCAGCCAGCAGGCTTCCTGAGGCGAAAATGGCCCACCAACTATCGGTCGGTAGCCAAGCCAGGGGGGGCAGTTCAAATCGTTCGAGAATCGATTGGTGGCTAAGTCGGTCGAATCCCTCACTGGCAAGTCCATAGATGATCGAAACCAGGAGGATTGCGACGAGGACCGTTCGCATCCGTACGTACTTCCATCCTTCGCGGAAGCTGGCCCAGAAGTGTCGCTCGTGGTCGCCCCGATGGAAGCCTTTCTCGCTCAACCCGTACCGGGCATAGATAGAGAGCACCAAAAAGCAGGCCCCGCCCGCGATCATTACCGCCCCAAGCCCGAGGTACCCAACGACGGGGACGGCGGCCCAGCTCCCCACAACGCGGCTCACCATATCGACCTGTGCGCCACGGGCAAAGATTTCACCAGGAACCGCATTGGGATTCTCGCTATGGGCGATTTCGTCGGTGATCCACGCCTCTCGGGCCCCCGAGATAAAGGTCTCACCAATGCCGAGAACGATCTGCGCCACGGCCACCGGGATGAGGAACGGAAGGAGCCCTTCAAGAATGAAGGCACACCCGACGAGAGCAAGTCCGATCGCCACACTCAAGCGGCGACTCACGAGATCGGCCACAACTCCGGTGGGGACCTCGCAAGTGAGGATGCTGATCTCGTAGAGGGTGCCCATCAGCACGAGCCATTCGGGCGGCAAGCCGACGGCCTTGATGTGGAAGATGATGTGAAAGGTCCAGACGAAGGACCAGAATCCGCCTTCCAGCCCGCGCAGGATCAGGTACCGCTTGATCAAGAGAGCCCTAGGCTACCAGACCTCACTGGCGAGGGCGGCAAGAATTAGCGCCCAGGGCTGAGCAGGACCAGCTTAAGGGCCTCACTCACATGGGCCACGGTATCCACTTGGAGCTTCTCGCGAACCTCGGCCGGGACATCGGCGACGTCGGCGGCGTTCCCCTTGGGCAAAACCACCCGCGTGATCCCGGCCCGGTAGGCGGCGAGCACCTTCTCTCGGATCCCACCGACCGGCAAGACCGTTCCCTGAAGGGTGATTTCGCCCGTCATCGCGATCCCTTCCATGGCCGGGCGTCCGCTGAAAGCGGAGACCAGGGCGGCCAGAATCGCAACCCCAGCGCTTGGCCCATCTTTTGGAACGGCGCCCTCCGGCACGTGAACGTGGACGTCGTGGGCAAACGGCACTCCAGGAGAAAACTCGGCCTGGTGGGCACGCAGGTAGGTCATCGCCGCGAGGGCCGATTCCTTCATGACCGTCCCAAGACTGCCGGTGAGGATCAGGTTCGGCTCATCACCGAGTTTGGGCATCAGGTTCGCCTCGATGGTCAGAGTCTCGCCCCCGACCTCGGTGTAGGCCAATCCTGTCACCACTCCGATTTGGTTCTTGGACCGATGCTCACGACTGAAGCGACGTGTGCCAAGGAACTCGGTCAAGTTCTCGGGGCCGACCTTGATGCGCCGGTCTCCTCGTTCGGCCACCCGGCGGGCGACCTTGCGGCAGACTGTCGCGATCTCGCGCTCCAGGCTCCGGACGCCGGCTTCGCGGGTGTAGTCGCGGATGACGGAGCGGACGGCGGTCGGGGAGATCGTGACGTGGTCCCGGGTCAGGCCGTGCTCTTGAATCGCCCTTGGGAGGAGGTACTTGCGGGCAATGCGGAGCTTCTCTTCTTCGGTATAGCTACTGAAGCTGATGACCTCCATCCGGTCACGGAGCGGGGCCGGGATGTTCTCGATCACGTTGGCGGTGACGATGAACATGACCGCGCTCAGATCGACCGGGGCGTCGATGTAGTGGTCGACAAAGGCCGAGTTTTGCTCGGGATCTAGCGCTTCGAGTAAGGCCGACGTCGGGTCACCGCGGAAGTCGCTCGCGAGCTTATCCACCTCGTCGAGCATGAAGACGGGATTGCGTGACCCGCACTGTTTGAGCCCCTGGATCAGACGACCTGGCATCGACCCAATGTAGGTACGGCGGTGGCCCCGGATCTCGGCCTCATCCCGAACTCCTCCCAGCGAGATCCGAACAAACTTTCGGCCCATGGCGTCGGCGATCGAGCGTCCGAGGCTGGTTTTGCCGACCCCCGGCGGGCCGACAAAGCAGAGCACCGGTCCACGGAGTGTGTTGCTGAGTTGCCGAACGGCGAGAAAGTCGAGAATGCGCTCCTTAACCTTCGCCAGTCCATAGTGGTCCTGCTCCAAGATTTCGGCCGCGAGCCGGACATTGAGACGGTCTTCAGTCGTGACCGCCCACGGCAGGGCCGCCAGCCATTCGATGTAGGTCCGGATCACCAGGCTCTCGGGGGAACTGCTCGGGCTGCGTTCTAGGCGGCGGAGTTCGGCCATCGCTTTTTCCTGAACTTCTTCCGGCATTCGGGCAGCCTCGATTCGAGCGCGGAGCTCTTCGCCTTCGGCACTCAGTTCTTCCGGCCCGCTCAGTTCGTTCTGGATCGCCCGGAGTTGCTCTCGCAGGTAGAACTCGCGCTGGCTGTTGCCGAGTTCTCGTTCCACCCGGCTCCGGAGGTCCACCTGAAGTTCGACAACCTGGCGTTCGGAGATCAAGATTTGGACGATCCGTTCCAGACGCCGAAGAGAATCGAGTTCTTCGAGCAATTCTTGCTTGAGATGCGGGTGGAGCGGCAGGTGATTGGCGATCGAGTCGGCGAGTAGGCCAAGGTCGTCGATGCCGAGAAGCGCCTCAACGACCTCTGGCGCAAGGCCCTTGCCGAGCCCGCTCAACTGTTGGAGCGACTCTAGCGCTTCGCGGCGCAGCGCCTCCGTCTCGGGTCCACTTCGGTCAACCTCATGCAAGGCTCCTAGGTCGGCGGTGAAAAATCCATTGCGGAACCGCATCCCCTGGGCGCGGCAGCGCATGAGACCGCGCAACACTAATCGGAGAGTCCCATCGGGCATGGGCAAGATCTGCAAGATCTCACTCAGAGTCCCGATCTCGAAAAGATCGGTGCGACTCGGCTCATCGACGGCCATATCTCGCTGACCCAGAACCAGAATAAGACGCTCCTTGACTCCGGCTTTCTCCAAAGCCCGCAGGCTGAGGTCTCGTCCGACGAGGAGTGTGGAGATCACTCCAGGAAAGTGGATACTGTCGCGCACCGGGAGGACCGGGGCACGCTGACCAGAGGGGGCGGGAGCTTTCGTCCGCAATCGGGAGGTCTTGGCGGTGGGCATTCGATCAGAAGCGCGTAAAGCTATGTTCTAGTTGTCGGCTTCTGATTCCTTCCTTTTCTCCGCATCTTTGCTGGGGTCGGTTCGTTCTCTTAGACTCTCCACGGCGGCGCGGAGCTGATCATCCTGCTTGAAGGCCTCCTCATAGACCCAATCCACCAGAGCAAAGATCTCCAGAAGGCCATTTAGCCGCCGACGGAAGGCGACGATCTCGTCGTGCTCGGGAATATTGGGCAGACGCACCAAGCACTCCAAGATCGCCGTCCGGGTGGGGTCCAGTTCTCGGCGCTTGCGTTCGCGGACGATCTTGGCGAAAGTCTGCCAAGGATCGGCTTCGGCGCTATAGATGTCTTTGCGGTCGCCCGGACGCCGAAATCGTTGGACCACCCCCCAATCCATGAGGTCCCTTAAGCTCATGGACGCATTTCCCCGGCTGATTCCCAGCCGGTCAATGATCTCGTCGACGCTAAGGGCCTTGCCCGTCGCGATCAGCAGCGCATGGATCTGGGCCATCGTGCGGTTGATGCCCCAGCTAGAACTCATCCGGCCCCATTCGAGGACGAACTGATCTTCGGCTTCTCGGAGTTTTGATTCCGGGGTTTCGTTTTGCATCGTCGCGTCAGGCTGGCGCAATCGTCGGAGTTGCTCGGTCAGTATGAAGAAATCGAGACAAGAGAACGATAATTCTCATCGGGGCCGACCGCCCGGCTCTTCATTTTACGCTCATGCCACCTAGAAATTACGAAGGAACACGGGCAAGGTGCCAAAGGATCCGGGATGCCAAGCTGTTTAGCGGCTGGGTTGGCGAGATCACGGATGGCTACATTGCGATGACGTGTGACCACGTGCCTGAGTTTGAGCCACTCGACCAAATCGCGATCGAGGTTTATGGGCACGCCCAAAACTTGCTGATGGTGGGCGTTTTTGAATCCGTGGCGGGAAAGCAAGCCCAGTTTCGTGTCGTCTCCTCAACCCGTGTGATTCCGGCGAAGGAGAACGTTCGGATCCACGCCGGTCGACTCGGCGTGTTGTGCGAATTTGTGGGTCCGGATGGGAATCTACTCGAATATCGAGTGGTCGATGTCTCTAAGGGTGGCGTCGGACTCGAAGGATCGATGGGGCTCCCCAAGGGTCATGTTGGCGAGATCCGGTTCGATACCGAAGCCGGGGATGTAACGGCCACCGCCGAAGTCCGCTACTGCAAACTCGACGAAGCGAGCCGTGAGTACCGGCTCGGCCTTCGGATCGAATTCAGCGAGCGTGTCAGCCGGGGTCGTTGGCTTCAGCTCTTCAGCCAAGTCGCGGCTTAGTCGCCGACGATTTTCTTTGCCTCTACGGCATTGAGCTCGATGTATTGCTTCCAGTTGGCGGGAACATCGGTGTCCACAAAAATGGCCGACACTGGGCACTCGGGCTCGCAGAGTCCGCAGTCGATGCACTGATCAGGGTGGATGACCACCATGTTCTCGATTTCGTAGATGCAATCCACTGGGCAAACGGTCAGGCAGGACTTGTCCTTGACTCCGATGCAGGGCTCAGCAACAACGTAGGGCATGCCTTTAATGTACCGCGCCTTCACCACTCGCGGGGACCCCGTGCCGCGGGTAGCTGGGCCTCCACGGTGCGGATCCTGACCGGAGAGGAGGACTTCTTGCCCTAAGTTCCGCGGTTCTCGCACGATTGCGGGTCCGGGGGGATGAAGATTTTGCTCAATCTGGAGTATAGATTAGTGTATGGCAATCACTCTTTCGCCGCGAGCGGCCGCAGAGCTTCAAGATCTGATCGACAGCCAAGGAAAGACCGAGGCTGCTCTGCGGGTGTGGGTCGCGGGTGGTGGGTGTTCCGGACTGAGCTACGGAATGGCCCTAGACGACAACCCGCCCGAAGAAGGCGACAACATCTACTCCGTCGGGGCGATTAAGGTCTATGTGGATCCGCTTAGCCTTCGATACATGGAAGGGTCGACGATCGACTTCGTAGATGATAACTTTGGTGGCGGCTTCAAGGTCGAAAATCCGAACGCTGTGAGCTCCTGCGGATGTGGTTCGAGCTTCAAGACCGAAGATTCGGAAGGCGCCCCGGCTGGTGGCGGTGGTTGCGGCGGCTGCGCCTCGCGAGCCCAGTAAGTCAGAGTTCCATACTAAAGAGCCAGAAGGCGAGGCTCGGATCCACTCCGAGTCTCGCCTTTTGATTTGCTTGTGGCTACAATTCAGCTCGCGACGAGGTGGGTCTCTTCGACGATGTGATTGTGAATCCACTGAACAAGCCGCATCCGGTGCTCGCTCGCGCCCGGCATGAAGCGGACCCCAACCGAGTTCAGCGCGGATTTTTTAGAAAGCGGCTTGACGTGGCGAACCTCGACGCTGGTTTGGATGGGGTTACTGTCACCCTGTCCAATCTGCATCAAGAAAACTTCGCCCTCTGCGAGCTTTGACCTGGTTTGGAATCGGAGGCCACCGAGACTGATGTCCATCACCATTGCTGGAATGGGCTCTTCACTTGAATCGTGAAAAAGCAACGCATACTCCATCGTCTCGTGCCGGACGTGTCGACGCTTTTCATGGTGCATTTTTTGTTCTCCTCACCCGGAGCACGGCCTTCCTCGTTTCCCTCGATTCCGGCCCCGGTCACCGCCTTATGAAAAGTTTCTTCCACATTTCGTGCCTCTTCCATGGCCCGTGCGATCGCGCCACCCCACCAGATCACAACAAATTGCCACAAGATTCGGCACATTGATATACCGGATCACCCGTTCGCAGGTTCAAACGTTGCCCTTTGGGATTCCGGTGACTTTAGCAGGACCAAAGAATAGACCCTTCCGATTTCTCGGAAGGGTCTTTGGGATCTCGGGGCTCCGAGCGCGGCTTACTTCTTGCTCTTCGTGATGAGAACGTGCTTGCTCTTGGGATCGAAATCCACCTTCACATCAAGGGCTTCGGTGATGAAGCTGAGCGGGACGATCGTCCGGCTGCTTTCGATGAAGGCAGCGCGTTCGAGGCGAATCCAATTGCTGTTGACTTTGGCTTGAGTCAGGCCGATTTGGATCACGATCTCCTTGCCTTGGCCTTGGGCATTGACGGTCTTGGAATCATGATCCCACTTGACTTCGCCACCAGCATGCTCAAAGAGGTGTCGGAACGGGGTCAGGGCGATCCCTTCTTCCACCCGCGGAGCCACGTCGAACTGGACGGTCGAACCGTTCAGGACGATGGTGTAGGAACCGATGTTGGGGACGCGAGTGCCGAGGCCGAGCCGAATTGGGGCCGAGGTATCGACCGCATTCTTGGCGGGGGTCACAGGCGGAAGCGTTCGCGGAGCCCTGGCCGGAGTGACTGGGGCCGGGGTCTTCGGCTGGACGACGTTGGCGGCAACCGGGGCCGAGGCCGTCGCGCCCACGATTCGACGTCCGGTGGGAGTCATCAACCGCTGATCAGTAGTGACGCTCGGCAGAATGGCCGTTCGCTTGACCGGCTGGGACTTTCCGACCGTGGCGATGACGGTAGTGGCAGTGGTCGCCGCAGGGACGACCGGGGCCACCACTGGCGGCCGGGCAGGCTGGGCCGCGGCTGCGGTGGAGTTCTGTGCGGGAGCAGTTGCCGGAGGGGTGACGCGATTCGTCCGGCCGCCCGGGTTGTTCACCAAGAGCTTCACTCGCCGAGTCTTGAAGGTGTTGTTCGACTCGTCGACGACCCAAGCCTGAACTTCATGCCAGCCATTGGGGTAGCCCGTGGTATCCCAGCTAAAGGTGTAGGGTTCGTAGTTCTTCAGGAGCTTGTAGCTTCCATTGACGAAGAAGCTCACGTAGAGATTCTTTCCGAGGTTCTCGCTCAGGCCAAGCTTGATCTCGACGATCCCCTTGACCGACTCGCCGCCCTTAAATCCCTCGATGTACACCGGAGAATCCGTATCGAGTTGGGCCTTCAGGGTGGAAGTCTCGGTATGGAGAAGCTTTCCGTTGGCATCGTAGAGGAGGACTTCGACCTTGTTGTCGCCGTCATCCAGGGCATCGGTGGCCAGGGTGAACTGGAGATTGCCCTTGGCTGCGGTTGCGTCCACTCGTTGAGTCGAGAGGCTACGCCCATTGACCCGAAGCTCCACCACAGCGGCGTTCAGATCCTTGTAGTTCACCGTCAACACGGGGCTGTTCAGCGGCTTCTGGATCGAGACCTCTTGAACAAGAGCGAGCGAGACACTTGCGACCGCCATCACGGCAAGCAGAGTCAAGGATCGAATCAATCGTTGCAACATCTTTTGCGAACCCTCGGACCTTTTTCGGCCCGTTCCCTATTCTCCCATCTTGACGCGTACTTGTCAAGGTAAGGTTCAGGCCGTGCCCACCTTCTCCACCCCCTGGAACGAGAGCGAAATCGCCCGCTATTTGGCCTCGAAACGGGGCCAAGCTTCGTGGCGAGCTCAAGGAGAAGATTCTTTTTTTCTGACCAGCCAATTTTGGCGAAATACCGAGTGGAACCACTCGGTGACCATCCAAAGGCCAACGGGGCAGACCCACCCCCACCGCGCTTTGTTGGAGATCACCGGCGGCCCGGCCAATCCCTATGACCTCGGGCGGACGGCCGCACTGGCCCAACGGTCAGGGCTTACGGTGGTCACCCTCTTCGACGTCCCTAACCAACCCTGGCAGGGAATGATTGAGGATGACCTCATCGCCCATACGCTCAGCCAGCGATTCACCACCGGAGAGACGGACTGGCCCCTTCTCTATCCGATGACCCAGAGCGTGATCGCGGCCATGGATGCCGTGGAGGACCTCACCGGGGGCGAGATCCAGGAGTTCATCGTTTCGGGAGCGAGCAAGCGAGGGTGGACGACCTGGCTCGCGGCCGCAACCCAGGATCCCCGGATCTTCGCGGCCGTTCCCCGAGTCTATGACAACCTCGATCTCCCGGCCCAAGTTTCTCGGCAGATCGAGCTCTGGGGGCAGCTGAGCCCGATGCTCGACGACTATTCCCGACGGGCACTGCACGAGCTGGCCACCACTCCCGAGGGCAAAGCCCTGGCCGCCCTAGTGGACCCGATTCAGTTCCTCGACCGATTTCAGGTGCCGATCGTGATGGTCCACGGTGCCAACGATCGGTTTTGGGCGCCGGACTCGACCTTGCTTTATTGGGACCGTCTCCCGGTCGGGACGCAATGTCTCGTGTATCCCAACTCAGGGCATGGCGTCGGTCATAGTTGTTTGGATTCGGCACCGTTCAGCCAGCTTCTGCGAGGGCTCAACGGCGCCTTCCCGTTGCCCGATCCGGAATGGACGGCCTCTCCGCTGGGAATCGGGTTTTGCAGCCAGACTCGGGCGCGGTCGGCTCAGCTCTGGCGGGCGCGCGCGCCGCAAAACCACGTTTGGGAATCGCTCTGGGAGCCCGTCGGCCAAGAGAGGGAGTGTTTGGAGGCGGCTTGGACGCTCCACGCCGGATCGGAACCGGCCGCGTACCTCATCCAGGTGACCTTCGATCCGATTCCCGGCGAGACCTGCGTCCTCACGTCGCCGGTGGTTCTGGTCGGGGCGGAGTAGGTCTGGCGGCCGGGCGTCACGCCGACCGAGGGCGGAACCAGGGCGACGCGAAGCGTCGGGGCCCCTGGTGGGGCGAGGCCTCGGGCCGGTCGGCGTCGAAGCCGCAAGTTCTCCGACCCTGTCACAACTACCAGATCGTACGCGCCGTGCTTTGATCTTAACAAAACCTGCCCTATACTAAGCGTGCAACAAGATCGAAAGAGAGATTCGCTTCGGCATCGCTTCTTTGGGCACCGCCCACAAGTAATTGAAGGTGGAAATCCGCCGGACCTGGTTCGCGACCTGGAGCGTGTTGCAGTGGTCTTGAAAATTTGGGACTGGGGTTCGCCTCAGTCCCCTTTTATTGCCGCCCCGCCCGGATACAATAGCGACGGTGAACAAAGTCGTTTCCAGTTCGGCTCAAGCCCTCGATGGGCTCCTCTTTGATGGCATGACCATCATGGCGGGAGGCTTTGGGCTCTGCGGCATCCCAGAGAATCTGATCCTCGCACTTCGCGATTCCGGCGTCAAGGACATCACGGTCATCAGCAACAACTGTGGGGTCGACGACTTTGGTCTGGGAATCCTTCTCCAAACCCGACAAATCCGGAAAATGGTCAGCAGCTATGTGGGTGAGAATGCCGAGTTCGAGCGGCAGTACCTCAGCGGAGAATTGGAACTGGAGTTCAACCCGCAGGGCACTTTGGCCGAAAGGATCCGTGCCGGTGGAGCCGGGATTCCCGCCTTCTATACCAAGACAGGCTACGGCACCATCGTCGCGGAAGGAAAAGAGACCCGGCAGTTTGACGGTGAGTGGTATGTGATGGAGACCGCTCTGAAGGCCGACCTCAGCATCGTGAAGGCCTGGAAGGGCGACGCAGCCGGGAACCTTCTTTATCGAAAAACGGCCCGCAATTTCAACCCGATGATGGCCACCGCCGCCAAGGTTTGTGTTGCCGAAGTCGAGGAGTTGCTTGCCGAAGGATCTCTGGACGCCGACCAGATCCACACCCCAGGCATCTACGTGGATCGTCTGCTGACCGGGCAGACCTATGAGAAGAGAATCGAGCGAGTCACGACCCGACCTCGCTGATCGGGTGTTCTCGCGGGATACACTGGAGGCATGGCTACCGTTCGCCTCTATGTCACGCTCAAGCCTTCCCTCCTCGACTCCGCCGGACGGACCGTCGCGGGATCGCTGCACAAGCTGGGATTTGAAGAGGTCCAAGAGGCACGGATCGGAAGGCTCATCGAACTTCAGGTCGAACCCCTCGATCAAGCCCGGATCGATGAAATGTGCCGCAAGCTTCTCGCCAATCCGGTTATCGAAGACTACCGCTACGAGGTGATCGGTTGAGAATCGCGGTCATCCGCTTCCCGGGTTCGAACTGCGACCAGGATGCCTACCATGCTCTGAGAGATGGTTTGGGGCTCGAGAGCGAGTACGTCTGGCATGAATCCGACTCGCTCGCCGGCTTCGACGGAGTCTTTTTGCCCGGCGGATTCAGTTACGGGGACTACCTGCGGTGCGGAGCGATTGCGGCTCGAGCCCCGATCATGGACGCAGTGAGCAAATTCGCCGAAGCCGGCAGGCCGGTGATCGGAGCCTGCAACGGGTTTCAAGTGCTTTGCGAAAGCGGGCTCCTGCCCGGTGCCCTCGTCCGCAATACCGAGCAGAAATTCATCTGCAAGACGGTGACCCTCCGGGCCGAAAATCGAACCAGCCCTTGGACAGCCAGCGCGGATCACCCGCTCCGGATCCCAATCGCCCACGGTGAGGGACGTTATGTCTGCGATGAGGAGACGCTCCGCGAACTCCAAGCCAACGACCGCATCGCTTACCGGTACGTCGATGGGACCACGTTTGAGCCAACCGAAGACTCCAACCCGAATGGCTCGGTCGACCACATCGCCGGGATCTTGAACGCCCGCGGCAATGTTATCGGCCTGATGCCGCACCCCGAGCGGGCATACTCCGACCGCCTCGGTAGCTCCGACGGACTGAGCATTCTCGCCGGATTCAAGGCCTTTTTGCACGCCCACGCGTAGATTTTCTCAGACCCGTGCCTCCCCTGCTGCGACTTTTGCGCCCCCATCAGTGGACCAAGAATCTCTTGGTTTGGGCCGCTTGGGTCTTCACCGGATCGTGGGGCAACTCCGAAGGCACCGCACGAGTGGCGGGAGCGTTCGTCGCGCTCTGCCTCATCAGCTCGCTCATCTATGTGATCAACGACCTGATGGACATCGAAGCGGACCGCCAGCACCCCAAGAAAAAGAATCGTCCCTTGGCCTCAGGAGCGGTCAGCCCGGGTGCGGCGCTCGCCTTAGCGGCGATCGCGGGGGTCGGGGGATTCGCGGCCGCGACATGGGCCGGAGTGTTGGTCCCGATGCTAGGGTTTTTAGGGATTCAGGCGTTCTACAACGTCCTCGGAAAACAGCTGGCGGTGGTGGACGTCCTGACGATCTCTGCGGCCTTCGTGGTCCGGGCGGCCTTGGGGGCGGTGGCGCTCTCAGTCAAGCTTTCGCCCTGGCTTCTGCTTTGCACCGGCCTCCTCGCGCTGTTTCTGGCCTTTAGCAAGCGCCGCCAAGAGTTCCTTCAGATGCAGGGCTCCGGTTTTGTCACCCGAGCCTCGCTGCGGCAATACTCCGAGCCGGTGTTGACCGGATTCGTCTGGATGAGCGCCACTCTGGCCACCATGGCCTACGGCCTTTACGTTATCGAGAGCGACACCGCTCGGGCCCACCCGCAGCTCATCCTGACCGCGCCGATCGTGCTTTTTGCCGTGCTTCGCTATCTGCTCCTCGTCTTGCGAGAAGATGAGGGCGGCGAACCGGAACTCCTGCTGTTTCGAGATCGGCAGATGCTCGGCGCGATCGTCCTCTATTTGGGGGTGGCTCTTTGGGCCATGACAACCTGATCGCGCCGCCCCGGCCCAAGGCCAATCCCTCGGTCCCGCCCGGACAAGTCCC